>LNFM01002891.1_pt1 | contig 85719 bp, 78 predicted proteins | sample 596031 | NCBI WGS metagenome assembly LNFM01 (sample SAMN04254537, study PRJNA301005) | activated carbon metagenome | isolation source: dual media filters at the Ann Arbor, Michigan drinking water treatment plant | place: USA: Ann Arbor | reverse complement strand
TCCATCAGCACCATCTCGGAGGCTTCCTTCGCCGCCTCGGTGCCCTTGATGCCCATCGCGATGCCGACATCGGCGCGCTTGAGCGAGGGGGCGTCGTTCACGCCATCGCCCGTCATGGCGACGACGCGCCCCTCGGCCTGCAGGGCCTCCACGATGCGCAGCTTGTGCTCGGGGCTGGTGCGCGCGAATACCACCGTCTCGCGCACCGCGGTGGCGAAGGCCTGGGGCGACAGCCGGTCGAGGTCCTGCCCCGTCAGCACCGCGGCATCCTCGCCGAGGCCCAACTGCCGCGCGATCGCCTGGGCGGTGGCCGCGTGGTCGCCCGTGATCATCCGCACGCCGATGCCGGCGGAACGGCACTCGGCAATGGCGCGGATCGCCTCGTCACGCGGCGGATCGATGAAGCCGATCAGGCCGAGGAAGACCAGGCCCCGCTCGACATCGGCGAAATCCACGCCCTGCGCGTCATGGGGCATGTGGCGCATGGCAAAGCCCAGCACGCGCTCGCCCTCGCCCGCGGCCTCGGCGATGCGCGCCGACCAATAGCTGGCATCGAGGGGCGCGCTGCCGCCGCTGGCCTCCTGGCGGTCGCACATGGCGAGGACCGCCTCCGGCGCGCCCTTCACCAGCACGATGTTCTCGGCCATCGGCACGTGGTGCAGCGTTGCCATGAAGCGGTGCGCGGCGTCGAAGGGGATCTCGTCCAGGCGCGGCCATTCGGCGCGCGCCTCGCCGGCGTCGAGCGCCGCCTTCATGGCCAGCGTGACCAGCGCCCCCTCCATCGGGTCGCCCTCGACATGCCAGGCCGCCGCGTCGCGGCGCAGCCTGGCGTCGTTGCACAGCAGCCCGGCCCGGACGAGCGACAGCGCCGTGGCATGGCCGTCGGGACCGCCATCCGCGAAGATGCGATGTGCGGCCGGGTCGTAGCCCGCGCCGCCCACGAGCAGCGTTCCCTCCGCGGTGACGACCCGCCGCGCCGTCATCTCGTTCCGGGTCAGCGTACCCGTCTTGTCGGAACAGATGACCGAGACCGCGCCCAGCGTTTCCACCGCCGGAAGCCGCCGGATCACCGCATTGCGCGCGGCCATGCGCTGCACGCCGATGGCCAGCGTGATGGTGATGACGGCCGGCAATCCCTCGGGCACCAGGCTGACCGCCAGCGCGACAACGGCGATCAGCGCCTCGTCCCAGGCAAAGCCGCGCAGGAAGACGGCGAAGGCGAACAGCGCCGCCGCGCCCAGGAAGGCGAACCAGGTAAAGCGCCGGCCGAAGCGGTTGATCTGGCGCAGCAGTGGCGTCGTCAGTTCCTCGACGCCGCCGAGCAATTCGCTGATCCGGCCGATCTCGGTCCTGAGACCCGTGGCCACGGCCACCCCGCTGCCTTGCCCCGTGGCCACCAGCGTTCCCGAGAAGGCCATGCCGTGCTGGTCGCCCAGCGCGGCCGCGCCGGCCGAAGCCTCGGCGCGCTTGGTGGAGGCGACGGACTCGCCGGTCAGGATCGCCTCGTCGATCCGCAGGCTGCGGGCGCGCAGCAGGCGCAGGTCGGCCGGCACGCGGTCCCCGGCCTCGATCAGCACGATGTCGCCAGGGACAAGTTCCGCCATCGGCACGCTGACGCGCTGGCCATCCCGCAGGACATGCGCCTTGGGGGCGATCAGGTCGCGGATCGCCGCAAGCGCGTTCTCCGCCTTGCCCTCCTGCAGGAAGCCCACGACCGCATTGACCAGCACGACGGCGAGGATCACGCCGCTGTCGATCGGGTGTCCCAGCATGGCGGCTGCCGCGGCGCTGGCCAGCAGGAAGTAGATCAGCGCGTTGTTGAAATGGGCCAGGAAGCGAAGGATGGGGTGGCGCCGCGTGCCCGTCGGCAGCGCGTTGCGGCCGTATTGCGCGAGCCGCCGCTCCGCCTCCGCGCTGGTCAGCCCCTGGGGGGAGGAGGCCAGTTCAGCCAGTACCTCGGCAATATCGCGCGCATGCGTCCCGGCGCTGAATTCACGGGTTCCGGTTGCGGCTTCCGTCAAGGCAGGTGTCCTGATGGGCCCTGTGCGATCGGGCGTGAACAGGCGCCCAGTATAGATTCGCTTGCGACCTGACGACAGGGCGCAGAAGCGTCCGCCCGCAAGCATGGTCGTCCGCGCTGGGCCGGGCTTGGTCGGGCCGGGCCTCCGGGAGCGCGCCATCCGCCGCCCTGCACATGGGCATCCACCAACCCGGGCCGCACTTCCAGCCCTGCCGCAGCGGCGCGGCGCCACGTCCCTCGCGCAGCACGGGACCGGCTGGATCAGCCCGCTTCCGTCGTGATCCCTCCGCCTCCGGTCAACGTGTCAAGCACCGGCCGCGCACACGGCCCGGCGCGGCCTGGCCGAGCAGCGCGATGGCGTTGGCATTGACATGGGCCACCACCAGCCGTTCCGCCCGCCGCCCGTCGCGGTCGCGCAGCGCGTCCACCAGCACCTCATGCTCATGGCCCAGGGCTTCCGGGTCGCGCTCCTCGGCGGCGAAGCCTTGCAGCAGGGGGCGCAGCAACAGGCGCAGCCGGCGCGCCTCCCCCGCCGCGCGCGGCCGCCCTGCCAGCACGCAGAGCCGGTCGTGGAATGCCTCATGCCGGTCCACCCAGCGCGCCGGATCGGTGATGGCGCGGCGCATCGCCTGGCAATCGGCGTCCAGATCCTCGATATCCGCCGGCGTCGCGGCGCGTGCGGCATGCCGGGCGCAAAGCCCCTCGAGGAGGGCACGCATCTCGAAGATCTCGGCCAGCTCGACGGTGTCGTGCCGGGTGACGATGGCACCACGATTGGCGCGGAGCGTGACCAGGCCTTCGCCATCGAGCTGATGCAGCGCCTCCCGCACCGGCATCCGGCTGAGACCGAGCCGGGCTGCCACCACCTCCGGCCGGATCCGTTCGCCCGGCGCAAGGCGCCCGGACAGGATCTCATCGCGCAGATGGGCCAGGCAGAGCGCCTGGGCGGATTCGCTTGTCATGGTACGGCGGAAGTCCTGACGGCAATGCAGCGGCACCAAGCCCGGCCGAACCCGTGCCGTCAAGCACGCGCCGTTCCGGATCGGGGGTCCAGATCGGGGTCCGGATCGGGCCAGGATGCGCGCATGCCGCTTTGGCCTGAGGCGACGGCCCGCGCCTTTTGTTGCGGATGATGGGATCCAGAACGCGGGGCCAGCCGCGCCGTTGCAGCAGGCTTCGCCAGGCCCGCTCCAGTCAGGGCCCGAGGGACGCCTGCCTGCCAGTTGCGGAGCCGCCTGTCCCGGGCACGAGGTGCGCCGCAAGCTCCCCACGATTCCCGCGCAACCGGACTGGCCAACCGGGCCCGGAGGTCGCATGTCTAGGCTGGATAACGGCACGCATCTCTGCCGCTCCATTTCAGGGTAGAACGTCCCATGGGCTCAGGCCTTGCGGCATCCGGCGCCCGGGCCGCGCAGAACGGCGCCGCCGCGCCTGAAGTCACCGGCGTGCGGAGGGCCCTCGGCTGATTTCCTGGTTCCATCAGCAGCGCCTGGATGCCGTGCACGCCACCGTCATGGCAAGCGGCGCCACGACGGTGCTCGATCTCGGCTGCGGCGAGGGTCACCTGCTGACGCGCCTGGCCGAGGAGCCGCAGATCCAGCGGATCGTCGGCATCGATCTGTCGCGTCCTGCGCTCGACCGGCTGCGCGACCGCCTGCACGCCGCACCGAGCAAGACCGGCGCCCGCATCGACCTGATCCACGGTTCGCTTGTCGAGGTGGGGCTGTCGTTCCGGAATTTCGACGCCGCCCTGCTGGTCGAAACCGTCGAGCACGTGCGGCCGGAGCATCTCTCCGCCATAGAACGCTCGGTCTTCGGCACCATGCGGCCCAGGCTGGTCGTCATCACGACCCCGAATGCGGAATTCAACGCGCTGCTGGGCGTTCCGCGCCATCGGTTCCGCCATCCGGACCATCATTTCGAATGGGACCGGGCCATGTTCGGGCGCTGGGTGAGCGGTGTTGCCGCGCGCAATGGCTATGACGTGGTGCGCCACGACATTGCGGGACGCCATACGGTGCTCGGCGGCGCGAGCCAGATGGCGGTGTTCACCCTGCCGGCCGGGCATGGCAAAGCCCCTTCCGCGGGGGCGGAAGGGGCTGGCTAGCACGGAATCCCGGGCTGGACGGATGCCGGCGGAGTTGCCCGGCGCAGCATCCCGGCTCACCACCCGGCACGGGGTCGGACCGTGTCGTTGGTGACGGCGCGGGTGGCGCGCATCGCCGGCCCGCGCCTGGACGATCAGCGATACATGCGCACGCCCTCGCCCCAGCCCTGCTCGCGGCCGTAATTGGCGACACGGCCTTCCTCGTAGCGCGGCAGAGCCTCAAGCTGCTGCCGGGTCAGCTCCATCCGCACCCGCTCGCCTGCGGCGCCGAAGCGCAGCTGGTCGATCGGCACGATGGCCTCACGCGTCCCGATGCCCAGGAAGCCGCCCCACTCGACGACGGCGGCGCGCACCTGGCCGTTGCTGTCGATCAGCAGGTTCTCGACCTCGCCGGCATCGCGGCCGTTGGTGCCGACGACATTGGTGCCGACCAGGTTGGAAACGCGCGCCAGCGGCATGCCGGCCTGCGTCGCTCCACCGGACTGTGCCGGGGCCGGCGTGGCGGAAGCGCCCGTCGCGGTTTCCCTGTTCTGCGCGGGCTGCTGCTGGCCCTGGCCCTGGGTTTGCCGGGCCTGGGTTTGCGGGGCCTGGGTCTGCTGGGCCTGGGCCTGCTGGGCATCCGCCTGGCGCTCAAGGCGAACCACCGGCTCACCGGTCCGCTCGAAGGTGATCTGCGGCTGACCCTCGGCCTGCTCCACGCGGACGCGGGGCTGCGCCTCCTGCACCTGCACATTCGCCCGGCCCTGCGTGGCCTGCACCTGCGGCTGACCCTCGGACACGCGGACCTGCGGCTGCGCCTGCTCGATGCCAACCCGCGGCTCCGGCATCCGCACCGTGATCTGCGGCGCCGGCTGGCGGACGATGATCTCGGGCTGCGGCACCATCACGGTGATCTCCGGCACGCCCTGCTCCACGCGCACCTGCGGCGGCGGCTGCGTCACCTCGAGGGTCGAGGAAGCCTGCACCTGCGAACCCGATGTACCGCCGGCCTGGGCCGTCTGAGTGCCCTGCATGGCCGCCAGTACACGCTCCACGGCGGCGCGCGCCTGCGGCGCCTGCACGGCATCGCCCTGAAGCGTCTGGCGGGCCTCGGTCACACGCTGGTCGAGCGTGCGGCTGCCCTCGCTGGCGCGCTGCGCGGCCGGCCGCTGCTGCAGCGCCTGGCCCAGCTGATCGATCGCCTGGCGCGCCTGCTGCACCGCCTGCGGCTGGGCCTGGCCCGTCGCATTGCCGAACTGCTGATGCACCTGGCGCAGCCGCTGCTCCGCCTGCTGCATCACGCCCTGCTGGCCCCCCTGCTGGGCCCCCTGCTGCTGGGTGGCGCCCGGCTGCGGTGCCTGCTGCGGTGCCTGCTGGGCCTGCGCGGCGGAACCGGCGGCGAGGGCGAAGGCGGCGGCCGTGCCCAGCAGCGTCGCGCGGATCGGGCTGAAGCGCCGGGTCTTCGTGTTGATCATCATGTGCATGGTGTCCTTCTTATGGGAAAGTCCGGCCAAGCCGCTGCCTGGCGGCGATGCGCCAAATGCATCGGGCTGCCGACTTTCTCGTCACCTGACCAGGACAGAACGACGTCCCCGGCAGAGCGTTCAAAAGTCTTCCCCCTGCCAAATGAGTTCTCGAATCCACCCGTTCTGGTCCGCGATTCTGCATCCCATGTTCGGATTTCTCGACACGATGTCCGGTTTCCCGAACGGGTGCTCCACGCCTGCCTGATTCCCAACGCGTCCCGTTGCGGATGGCCGCGTGGTCTTCCGTTCGTCTGCAGCCGGCGCCGATGCAGCGGCAAGATGCGGTCGCACCACGCGACCGCCAGGTTCAGGTCGCGAACCAACACCGCCGCGCCCTCCAAGCCAGGGCCGCTCTGGCGCGATGACGTTTCCCGGCGCCGTGCCGGCCGTCTCGAAGGCGCACGAAACCCCTGTGGCCAGCACGGCTTTAGGCCCCGACACTGCGCAGGACCTCAACCATGGCAAGCGACGACAACCGAAACGAGGCGAACCCCGCATCCCGCCGCGCCATCATCGGCGGCGTCGGCGGCGGGCTGATGGCGGCGCCGATGCTGCTCGGCGCAACCCCGGCCAGCGCCCAGGCCAGCCCCCAATCCGGCAATCAGGCCAGCACGGCGCCGACGCTGCGCGATCCGCGCGAAATCCACCCCCGCCCGCCCTTCCCGCGGCAGGAACAGGAATTTCCCGGCCTCGCCTCCCGCATGCAGCCGCGGCCGGACCATGGCGAGGACAGCTACCGCGGCTCGGGCAAGCTGACCGGGCGCCGCGCCCTGATCACCGGTGGCGATTCCGGCATCGGCCGCGCCGCCGCCATCGCCTATGCGCGGGAGGGTGCGGATGTCGCCATCAACTACCTCGACGCCGAGGAAAGCGATGCGCGGGAAGTGGTGGAGCTGATCCGCCAGGCCGGTCGCAAGGCGGTGGCGATTCCCGGCGACATCCAGCAGGAAGCCTTCTGCCAGCGCCTGGTGGACCGTGCGCGGCAGGAACTCGGCGGGCTCGACATCCTGGTGAACAATGCGGGCCGGCAGACCGCCCAGCCCTCGCTGGCCGAGATCAGCACCGAACAGTTCGACAACACCTTCAAGGCGAATATCTACGCGCTGTTCTGGATCACCAAGGCGGCGCTGCCGCACATGCCGGCCGGTTCCACCATCATCAACACCGCCTCCGTCGTCGCCTATGATCCGCCGAAGGTCCTGCTGGACTATTCGATGACGAAATCCGCGATCATCACCTTCACCCAGGCGCTGGCGAAGCAGGTGGCGGAGCAGGGCATCCGGGTGAACGCCGTGGCGCCCGGCCCGTACTGGACCCCGTTGCAGCCAAGTGGCGGACAGCCGACGGAGGCGCTGACGGAATTCGGCAGCGGGGTGCCGCTCGGCCGTCCCGGGCAGCCGGCGGAAATCGCCTCCGTCTACGTCATGCTGGCCTCGGGCGAATACAGCTTTGCCAGCGGCGGCGTGTTCGGCAGCACCGGCGGGGCGGCCGGGCCGTGACCGAATTGAAGCCCGGCGACAAGGTCGCCTGGAACACCAGCCAGGGGGAAACCAAGGGCGAAGTGATCCGCAAGCAGACCAGCCCGACGCAGATCAAGAGCCACAAGGTCGCCGCCAGCAAGGACGATCCGCAATACATCGTCGAGAGTGACAAGACCGGCGCCCAGGCGGCGCACAAGCCGGATGCGCTGAAGAAGCGCTAGCGGGGAACGGCCGTCGCAGTCAGCAACCATCCTGACTGTGTCGGGATGCGATCGAACGCCACGCCAAACACCGCATCCAGCGTCCGGTCCCGGGCGAGGGCCGGCGCGGCGGCCAGGGCCTCCAGCCGTCCCAGGTGCAGCAACGCGATGCGGTCGCACCAGGCGAGGGCCAGGTTCAGGTCATGCACCACCACCGCCACCGCCGCGCCATCCCGTGCCGCGGCGCGCAGCCGTCGCATCAGCGCGAGCGACTGCCCGACATCGAGCGCCGCCGTGGCCTCATCCGCCAGCACCAGTTCGGGCTGCGTGGCGAGCACGGAGGCCGCCAGTACCCGCGCCCGCTCGCCGCCGGAAAGGCTCTGCCAGCGCCGCGACAGAAGCGCGGTGATGTCGTGCTGGCTGGCCACCGCCTCCAGCCCCGCGGCATCACCGCCGCGCTCCAGCCCCAGGCGCAGCAATTCCCGCGCAGTGTAGTCCCAATGCGGGGCGAAGTGCTGCGGCAGGTAGCCGATGCGTCGCGCACGCTCGCGTGCCGGCCATTCGCCCAGGGCGCGACCACTCAGATGCAGCGCGCCGGAAGTGGGGCGCAGCAGCCCGGCCATCAGGCGCAGCAGCGTGCTCTTGCCCGCGCCATTGGGGCCGATGATTCCTAAAACCTCACCCGCGCGCAGCTCCAGCGAAACATCATCGACCAGCGCCCGCGTGCCCAGCCGGTAGCCTGCGCCCTGCACCCGCAGCACCGCCTCAGCCACGCCGCGCCTCCCGCGCCAGGACCAGCAGGAAGAAGGGCGCGCCGATGGCAGCCGTCACCAGGCCGAGCGGAATTTCGGCCGGCGGCAGCAAAGCGCGGGCGGCGCCGTCGCACAGCATGGCGAGCCCGGCGCCGATCGCCGCCGCGCGCGGCAGCAGCCCGGCATGCAGCGGGCCGGAGGTCCAGCGCGCCAGATGCGGTGCCATCAGCCCGACGAAGCCCACCAGCCCGCCCCAGACCACGCTGATGGCGACGACGAAGGCACCCGCCAGCACCGCCAGCCCGACGAAGCGCCGCACCGCCAGGCCGTAGCTTTCCGCCATCGCCTCACCCAGCCCGAGCAGGTCCAGCCCCCGCGCCAGCCCCCGGCACAGCAGCAGCGCCGCGGCGGTCAGCGCGGCCAGGACGCCGAGCTCGGGCCAGGATGGCGTCTGCACCCCGCCCAGCGCCCAGGCGAGCACCGCTTGCAGGCTCACCGTTTCATCCGACAGCGCCAGCATCAGGAAGGACCGCACCGCGCCGAGCAGCGCCGCGACGGCGACCCCGGCCAGCAGCAGCGCCGCGACGGAGGTGCCATCCGCCAGCCGCGCCAGCGCCAGCACCAGCCAGGTGGCCGCCCAGGCGCCGCAGAAGGCGAAAAGCGGCAGCGCCACGCCCTGCGGCAAAGGCAGCGCGACCAGCAGCGCAACGGTCGCGCCCACCGCGGCGCCACCGGCGCTGCCGAGCAGATAGGGCTCGGCCAGCGGGTTGCGGAACACGCCCTGGAACACGGCGCCGCCCAGCGCCAGCAGCGCGCCGACGCAGCCCGCCGCCAGCACCCTCGGCAGCCGCCATTGCAGCAGCAGCTGCGCCACGGGCTGCGAGGGATCGGCCAGCAGGGACAGCGCCTCGGCCGGCGTCAGCGTCACCGCGCCGAGCATCAGCCCGGCCAGCAGGCCGATCGGCGGCAGCAGCCAGGCGATCATGCGGCGGGGCCGTGCAGCAGCCGTGCCAGGCTCTCCACCCCATCCACCACGCGCGGCCCGGGGATCAGGAAGTTGGATCGGCTGACCACCCGCACGCGCCCGCCTTGCACCGCGGCCAGCCCAGCAAAGCCGGTGCGGCTCGGCACCTCCGCCGCCTGGTCCGGCCTGCCGGCCACCAGATAGACTTCCGGGTCGGCACGCAGGATCGCCTCGCCCGAGACCAGCGGCGGGCCGTTGGCGGACAGGTCCGGGAACACGCTCTCCCCGCCCGCCAGCCGCACCGCATCCCAGGAATAGCTGCCGGGCCGGATGGTGCCATAGACGCCACGCCCGGTGCTGGAGGTCTCCATGAACACCCGCACCGGAGGGCGCCCCGCCAGCCGCGCCTGCACGGCATCGAGCCGCGCCTGAAGCCGCGCCACCAGCGCCTCCGCCACCGCATCCTGCCCCGTGGCGACGCCGAGCAGGCGCAGGTTGGAGAAAATCTGGGGCACGTCGCGATGCGTCACCACCAGCGTCGGCACGCCGATGCGGGCCATCGGCTCGGTCAGCGCATGGGCGGCGTTGCGCGCCGGCGTCATCACGACAAGGTCGGCTCCCAGCCGCGCGATGGCCTCGGCGGAAAAGCCGAGCCGCCCGCCGACCAGCGGCAGGCCCTGCACCTCCGGCGGGTAGCGCGTGTAGGCCTCGATCCCCACCACGCGATCCAACGCGCCGATCGCGGCCAGCATCTCCGTGTTGGAGGCGAAGATGGCGACGATGCGCCGCGGCGGCTGCGCGAGCGTGACGCGACGGCCCAGCCCATCCGTCAGCACGCGCGGCCAGCCGCCCGCCCGCGCCGCGCCGGGTACCAGCAGCGGCGCGGCGAGCAGCGCGCGGCGCGAGAGACTCAGAATGACACGCGCAGCCCGGCCAGGAATTCCCGCCCCGGCGCGGAATTGCCCAGCCCGCCATTGGCGAAGCGGGCATCCGCCTCGCCGCTGCCGGCGGTGGCGATGAAGATCGGGTGGTAGTTGGTGTCGAACAGGTTGTTCACCGCGCCGAAGACACGCAGGCCCGGCGCGGCATCCGGCGCTGGCTGGAAGCTGCCGCGCAGGTTCCACACCCAGACGGGGTCCTTGCGGTGGATGAAGCTGCGGTAGGGCTCCGCCTCCGGCACCACCAGATTCTCCTCCGTATCGTAGTACATCGGGCCGCGCAGGATGCCCGTGACCGTCACATCCCAGCGCGGCTGCCCCACCGTGGTGCCGAGCGCCGCCTGGTAGCGGTACATGCGCTGCGCCGTGCGGGTATTGACCGTGGGGCTGAGGCGGCTGCCTTCATCCACCATGTCGAAGTTCCAGGAGGCATTGGCGAAGGTGGTCCAGCGCCAATCGGTGATGCCCAGCGCGCGCGCCACATCGCCCTGCCATTGCAGTTCCAGCCCGCGCACCACGATGTCGCCCGGGTTGTTCACATAGTCCGAGGTATTGGCCACGCCGGGCCGCGGACTGGTGGTGATGCGGTCGCTGATGGTGTTCTGGAACAGCGCGAGGTCGGCGCGCCAGCCGGGGCGGAACAGCGCGGAGCCGACCTCGTACTGCACGCTGGTCTCGGGCTTCAGATCGGGGTTGCCGAAGGTGCGGCCGCCGCCGAGCGCGGTGAAATCCGCGGCCAGGTCGGTGGCCGTAGGCGCCCGGAAACCCGTCGCGGCATTGGCGCGCAGCACGGCGCCTTCCGCCACGCGCAGGCTGGCGCCGGCGGACCAGGTGGTGGCGTCATAGCTGGCGCTGCGCAGCCGCAGCAGCGGCTGGTTGTCCGTCGCATCGAGCTGCGTCTCGCCCCAGCTCTGCCGCACCCCGGCGCGCAGCGTCAGCCGGTCATCCAGCAGGCGCTGCGACAGTTCGGAAAACAGGCCCAGCGTCTGCTCGGTCTGGTCGTTGTCGAAGGGCGAGACCTGGGTGGTGATGCCGCTGCCGGGCAGGCCGACGCGCGTGCGGGTGGAGCGCAGCGTGGCGTGTTCCAGATCCAGCCCCGCCACCAGCTCCGCCCCCCGCCACAGCCGCATCGAGGGTTGCAGGCGCAGGCCGAGGATATCCAGCGTGCGTTCATTGTGGTCGCGGTCGGTGCCCCGCACCGGCAGGCCGGCGGCGCTGCGCTGCACCGGGGAACGCCAGCGGAGATCATCCTGGTCGCGCACTGCGTAGAACTGGCCGAGCCAGCGCAAGCGGTCATCCGGCGTACCGCCATCCAGCGTGACATCGGCGGAGGCGTTGGTGCGGTCCTCGCGGTTGGTGGTGTTCCAGGCGGAGCCCCGAAAACCCGCATCATAGATGCCCTCCGTCCGCACCGTGGTGCCGAGGCGGCCGAGGCCGGTCTGCACGCCGAGTGCCGCGAGCGCGCCGAGGCGGTTCCACTGCGTGCCGCCCTGCTCGCCGCCGCCACCCGCGCTGTAGGAATCGCGCCGGCCGCCGGCGACGCCGAGATAGTAGTCCGCGCCCGAATCCGGCAGCACGCCGCCCTGGCCGACGCGCCCATCCAGCAGCCCCCAGGACCCGGTGCGGATCTCGGCCCGTCCGCCGGGGGAATTCAACCCGTCGCGCAGGATCAGGTTGATGACGCCGCCGATCGCCTGGCTGCCATAGACCACGCTGGCCGGGCCGCGAATCACCTCGATGCGCGCCACCTCGGCCGGGCTGAGCTTGGACAGGTTGGCGGTGCCGGCGCGGCGCCCATTCACCAGCACCAGAACCTGGCTGCGGAAGTCGCGCCCCTGGCCGTCGCTGGAACCGCCACGGATGTTGATGCTGGTCTGCCCCGGCGTCCATTCGCTGAAGAAGCCGACGGCATTCTCGGCCAGCAGGTCGGTCAGGTTCTGCGCGGTGCTGGCGCGGATGGCGGCCTCGTGGATCACCTGCACCGTGCCGGCGAGCGATGAGCGTGGCTCCGGCCGCCGCGTGGCGGTGACCACCAGATCATCCAGCGTCGTCACCGGCGGCAGCCGCACCTCGGACGGGCCGCCTTGGCCTGCGGCGGGCGTCAGGCCCGTGGCCGCGAGCACGGCGAGCGCCGAGCCGGCGAGGAGAAGCTGGCGCATGGATCAGAGATTCCAGATCAGAAGGGCGGCAAGTTTCGGCGCGGTCAGCTCGATGCCGCCGCAGGGCAGGGGCCGGGCCCTGCTGGCCAGGGTGGCGGCCAGCGCGTCGCGGGCGGCAGCGGCGGGCGGCAGGGCAAGCTGCGCCGCGCAATGCGCCATGGCCGCGTCGAGATCAGTAAACCGTGCGGCAAAGGTCCAGGCGGCGAGGCGGATGTCATCGGGCTGTTCCGACCCCAGCGCCGCCAGCACCTGGCGCAAAGCGGGCGTCTCATCCTCGCCATGCAGGGAGGCCGGCAGCGCGCCGGCCAGGCACCAACGGCGCGGCCCCTGCTGGGCCGGCACCACCCAGGCCACGCGCCGCCGCGCCAGCGCGCGCATCCGGCCGAGCAGGGCGCGCGGGGCGGTCTGCGTGCCACCGATATTGGCGGCGAAGGCCCAGTCATGCGGCGCGAGGCCGAGGCTGGGCAGTTCCTCCCACCGCGCGGCGAGGGGGCGCAGCTTCGGCCTGCCGTTGCGGCGCAGCCTGCCAAGCCGGGCGCGCAGGTAGCGGTTCGGCTCCAGCGCGGTCCAGGCGGCCTCATCCGGCAGCCAGGGCAGGACGGGATGGCCCGCGCCGGCGCCGATATCCAGCAGGCTGTTCGGCGCCTCGCCGCGCAGCGCCTGGGCGATGGCCGCGCCATAGTCGGAGCGATCCAGCGCCATCGCATAGAAGCGCGCGGCGCGGTCGGACCAGACCGGCTGCGCGGCCGGCGCCGCGGCCTGGCTCATGCGGCGCGCGCCCTGGGGGTACGATTCGGCGCGCGCGGCGCGTTAGGATGGCGTGTCATCCGCGAACCTATGTGATAAGATCACATCATGTGCAAGACCATCCCATTCTCGTATCCAATCGCCGGCCAGGGTGGCTTCCTCGCCACGCCGGCGGAGGCCGTCCGCGCCGGGCTGTCGCGCAACCAGGACCATGTGATGCGCGTGCTGCGCGCGGCACGCGGCCGGGCGCTGACCGCCTATGAGGTCCTGGACCGCCTGGCGCCACTCGGCATCCGCGGGCCGCAGACCGTCTATCGCGCGCTGGATGCCCTGCGCGAGGCCGGGCTGGTGCATCGGATCGAGAGCCTGAACGCCTTCATCGCAAGCGTCAGCACCGGGACAGGCTGCGGCTGCACGCCCGCTCCCTATGACGACCACGCCCATCCTTCCGCCTTCGCCGTCTGCCGCGAATGCAGTGCGGTGCGGGATTTGGAGGATGACGCGCTGGCCGCCGTGCTGGGCGTGCTGGGCGTGCTGGGCGCCCGCACGGGGTTCCGGGTGGACAGCCAGGTGGTGGAGCTTGTGGGCACCTGCCCGGCCTGCGCGGAGGCCGCTGCGCGCACCTGACCTGTGATGTTATTCAATAACATCATCCCAGGGCATCGCTTGCGGTCGCGCCCGGACGCGGCCAGTTAAGCGCCGCATGGACAGCGCCGCCCTCCCCCTCGCCCATGGCGGCAACCTGGATGAAGCGCACCGGCGCTTCCCGGAGGCGCCCCTGCCGTACCTCGACCTCTCGACCGGCATTGCCCCGCGCGCCTATCCGCTGCCGGCCCTGCCAATCGACTGCTTCACCCGTCTGCCGGAACCCGCGGACCACATCGCGCTGTCTGCCCTGGCCGCTACGCGCTGGGGCGTGCCACGGGGCGCGCGGGTGGTGGCCGCGCCGGGCACGCAGATCCTGCTGCCGATGATCGCCGCGCTGCGGTCGCCCGGCACGGCGCGCATCCTCGGCCCCACCTATGCCGAACATGCCCGCGCCGCCGCACTGGCCGGGCATGCTGTGCGGGAGGTGGCGACCGTGGCCAAGCTGGCGCCGGCCAGCCTCATCACCGTGGTGAACCCCGACAACCCGACCGGCCGCGTGCTGCCGGCTTTGGTGCTGGCCGGGCTTGCCGCCACGCAGCGCGCCTCGGGCGGGCTGCTGGTGGTGGATGAGGCCTTCGTGGATGCCGACCCGGCCCTGCCGAGCGCCGTGGCGCTGGTGCCGGAAGGCGGCGTGGTGGTGCTGCGCTCCTTCGGCAAGTTCCACGGGCTGGCCGGGCTGCGGCTCGGCTTTGCGGTGGCGGCGGAGGATGTGGCGGCGCGGCTGGAGGCGCTGCTCGGCCCCTGGGCCGTGTCAGGGCCGGCCTTGCAGGTGGGTCTCGCCGCGCTGGCCGATGATAGCTGGGCCGCGACGCAGCAGGCCTGGCTGCGGGACGCGGCAGCGCGGCTGGATGGGGTGCTTGCGGCGGGCGGGCTGCGCGTGCTGGGCGGCACGCCCCTTTTCCGCTTCGTGGAGGCGCTGCCCGGCATGGCAGAAAGGCTGGGCCACGCCGGCATCCTGGTGCGCGGCTTCGCCCATTGGCCGGATCGGCTGCGCGTCGGCCTGCCGCCGGATGATGCTGGCTTCGCGCGCTTGGCGGCGGCGCTGGCGTGATCAGCCTTGCCCTGCTCGCGCTGCTCCTGGAAGCGGCGTTCGGCTATCCGCAGCGCCTGGTGGACCGCATCGGCCACCCTGTCGTTTGGATCGGGCGGCTGATCTCCGCGATGGACCGCGCCTGGAACCAGGTCGCCCGCCCTTTCGCCACACGCCGCGCGGCCGGGGTGGCGACGCTGCTGGTGCTGGTGGGTGTGGCGGGCGGGTCGGGTTACGCGCTGCAGGTCGCGCTGCTGGCCCTGCCCTTCGGCCTGCTGGTCCTGGCGCTGCTGGCCAGCAGCCTTCTCGCGCAACGCAGCCTGCACGACCACGTCGCCCGCGTGGCCACCGCCCTCGAACAAGGCGGGCTGGAGGTGGGGCGGGAGGCGGTGTCGCATATCGTCGGTCGCGACCCGCTGTCGCTGGATGAGGCCGGCGTCGCCCGCGCCGCCATCGAAAGCCTCGCCGAGAATTTCTCCGATGGTGTCGTGGCGCCGGCCTTCTGGATGGCGGTGGCCGGACTGCCGGGGGCGGCGATCTACAAGGCGGTGAATACGGCGGACAGCATGATCGGCCATCGCACCCCCCGGCACGAGGCCTTCGGCTGGGCCGCGGCGCGCTGCGACGATGTGGTGAACCTGCCGGCCTCGCGCCTGTCGGGCCTCGCCATCATCGCCGCGGCCGCGCTGCTGCCAGGGATGGATGCGCGCGGCGCCTGGCGCGCGCTGCGGCGCGATGCGGGCCGCCACCGCTCCCCCAATGCCGGCTGGCCGGAGGCGGCGATGGCCGGCGCGCTGGGCCTCGCCCTGGCCGGGCCGCGCCGCTATGGCGGCGTGCTGGTGGACGACGCGCTGATGGGCGATGGCCGCCGCGATGCCTCCGCCGCCGATATCCGCGCCGCGCTGCGGCTGTACCGCACGGCCGATGCGCTGCTCATTGGCGTGATGGTGCTGGTCTTCCTCGCGCTGCCAGGCTGAGCAGCGCGTCGAGGTCCAGATGCGCCTCCAGGTGGGCGGCCAGCGCATCCAGCGCCGCCTCCACCTGCGCCTCATGGTCCAGTTGCGGCGCGCCTGCCGCGAAGCGCGCGAGCCAGGCGGCACGCTGCGCCGTGGCGCCGAACAGGCCGTGGATATAGGTGCCGGTGACGCGCCCATCGGGCGAGACCGCACCCTCCGGGCCTTCCGCCAGCGTGGCGAAAGGCCGTGCACGCGCGGGGCCATCAGTGCGGCCCATATGCATCTCATATCCCGAAAACGCCGCGCCATCGTGGCTGTGGCCGCTTACCGGCACCAGGCGCTTTGCGCCCGAGAGCACGGTCTCCACCTCCAGCAGCCCGAGCCCCTGCAACGTCCCGGGCGGGCCTTCCACGCCGTCCGGGTCGGCGACGCTGCGCCCGAGCATCTGGTAGCCGCCGCACAGCCCCAGCACATGGCCGCCGCGCCGCAGATGCGCGGCGATATCCACGTCGAACCCCGCCGCCCGCAGCGCGCGCAGATCGGACAGGGTGGATTTCGATCCAGGCAGAATCACCAGATGCGCGTCGCCCGGCAGCGCCTGGCCTGGCCGCACGCGCACCACCTCCACCTCCGGCTCCGCCACCAGCGGGTCGAGGTCGTCGAAATTGGCGATGGCGGGTAGCACGGGCACGGCCACGCGCAGCTTCGCACCGGGCTTACGGGCGAGCGGATGATCCAGCGCCACCGCATCCTCCGCCGGCAGCTTCGCCGCATCCGGCAGGAAGGGCACCAGGCCGAGCGCCGCCCAGCCGGTGCGCGCCGCGATCATCGTCATGCCATCGGCAAACAGCGCCGGGTCGCCGCGGAAGCGGTTGACGATGAAGCCGCCGATCATCGCCGCATCGGCCGCATCCAGCACCACATGCGTACCGACCAGCGACGCGATGACGCCACCGCGGTCGATATCCCCGATCAGCACCACGGGCACATGCGCCGCGCGCGCGAAACCCATATTGGCGATGTCGTTGGCGCGCAGGTTCACCTCCGCCGCGCTGCCCGCGCCCTCCACCAGCACGATATCCGCCTCGGCCTGCATGCGGGCGAAGCTGTCCAGCACGGCTGCCATGAAGCCGGGCTTCAGGTGCTGGTACTCGGCCGCCCGCGCCTGCCCCACCACGCGCCCCTGCACGATGATCTGCGCGCCCACCTGGCTTTGCGGCTTCAGCAGCACGGGGTTCATGTGGACGGATGGCGCGACGCCGGCCGCCCGCGCCTGCAGCGCCTGCGCGCGCCCGATCTCGCCGCCATCCGCCGTCACGGCCGCGTTGTTGCTCATGTTCTGCGGCTTGAAGGGCCGCACGCGCAGCCCGCGCCGCGTGAAGGCCCGCGCCAGCCCCGCCACGATCAGCGACTTGCCGACATCGGAGCCGGTACCCTGGAACATCAGCGCCAGCGACATCAGAACTCGATGCCCTTCTGCGCCTTCACGCCCGCCGCGAAATGGTGCTTCACCGCGCCCATCTCGGTGACCAGATCCGCCGCATCGATCAGCGCCGGCTTCGCGTTGCGGCCGGTGACGACCACATGCAGCAGCGGCCGCCGTGCGGCGAGGTCGGCCAGCACCGTCTCCAGTGGTAGATAGTCGTAGCGCAGCGCGATGTTCAGCTCATCCAGCAGCAGCAAATCGATGCCGGGGTCGGCCAGCATCTCGCGCGCCATTTCCCAGGCCCGCGTCGCCGCGGCCACGTCGCGGGCGCGGTCCTGGGTTTCCCAGGTGAAGCCCTCGCCCATGGTGTGCCAGCGCACCCGGTCGCCGAACTGGGCCAGCGCGGCGCGCTCGCCCGTCTCCCAGGCGCCCTTGATGAACTGCACCACGCCGACGCGCCCGCCGGTGCCCAGCATCCGCAGCGCCAGGCCGAAGCCGGCGGTGGACTTGCCCTTGCCCGGCCCGGTGTGGACGATCAGCAGACCTTTTGCCGTGATGGTCTTCGATGCGACTTCCGCATCCTGTACCGCCTTGCGCGCTTCCATTTTGGCGCGGTGGCGCGCTTCTTCGTTATCCATGGGCACGGCCCCTTACTTCAGCCGCAGCGGCAGGCCCGCCACCACCAGTTCCACATGATCCGCCAGCGCCGCCATGCGCTGGTTCAGCACGCCCTGCGCATCCCGGAACCGCCGGCCGAGCGAGGTGGCGGGCACGATGCCGCCGCCGACCTCGTTCGAGACCAGCACCACCGGGCCGGGATGCGCCCGCAAGGCGTCCTCCAGCGCCGCCTGCGCCGCCGCCAGGTCGGCCTCCGCCAGCATCAGGTTGGACAGCCACAGTGTCAGGCAATCCACCAGCACCGGCGCGCGGGCGCGGGCCAGGGCGGCGGGCAGGTCGCGCGGCGCGTCCAGGGTCACCCACCCCTCCGCGCGGCGGGCGCGGTGCTCGGCGATTCGCGCTTCCATCTCGGCATCGAAGGCCTCGGCGGTGGCGATATAGGTCCAGGGCGGGGGCAGCGCCGTCACCAGCGTCTCCGCGCGCCGGCTCTTGCCGGACCGCGCGCCCCCCAGGATGAAGGTCAGGGTTTTCACCGGTGCACCATGCCCGATGCGCCGGCGATTGACACGGCCCGCCCGCCGACGCTTGATGCGCGCGTTCGAAGGTTCCCCGGAGACGGGGATGAAAAGGGAATTCGGAGGGGCCTTGCGCCCAGGCCGAAGCTGCCCCCGCAACTGTGAACGGTGAGCAGGCATCACGTGTCACTGGGCTTTTGGCCCGGGCCAGGAGACCTGCCCGCGAACACAAGGATGCGTCGGGCGGGGTGCCCCGGGGCAGGGCCATTTTGGCAGGGGCGCGCCGGCTGGCGCGCGCCATCCGCACCCCTTTTGCCCGCGCGCCGCGCCGGGCAGGAGGCTTCCTGTGCCCTCCGAGGTCGTGATCTTCGTCTGCACCACCTGCAAGCGGGAAGGTGACGCGCCCGATGCGCCGCGCGCCGGCGCTGCCTTGGCCGAGGCCGCCACCGCCACCCCCGGCCGCTTCCGCGTGCAGCCCGTGAAATGCCTGTCCAGCTGCAAGCGCGGCCCCACCGCCGCCATCGTCCGCCCCGGCGGCTGGAGCTACGTCTTCGGCCAGCTCGACATCGAAAGCGCGCCGGAGGCGCTGCAACAGGGCGCGGCGCTACTCGGCGGCTCGGCGGATGGGCTGATGCCATGGCAGGGGCGGCCGGACACGCTGAAGCGCAACATGGTCGCCCGCATCCCGCCCTTCGATTTCACGCCGCCGGAGGCCACTCCATGAGCACCAGCCTGCAGAAGGTGCCCTGCACCATCGTCACCGGCTTCCTCGGCGCCGGGAAGACCACGCTGATCCGGCATCTGCTGGAGAATCCGGGCGGCCGGCGGATCGCCGTCATCGTCAACGAGTTCGGCGATATCGGCATGGATGCCGAAATCCTGCGCGGCTGCGGCATCGCCGCCTGCGCCGAGGCGGATATCGTCGAACTCGCCAATGGCTGCATCTGCTGCACCGTGGCGGATGACTTCGTGCCGACGCTCGACAAGCTGCTGGCGCGCGAGCCGAGGCCGGATCACATCCTGATCGAGACCAGCGGGCTCGCGCTGCCGAAGCCCCTGGTGCAGGCCTTCCTCTGGCCCGCGATCAAGGGTCGCGTCACGGTGGATGGCGTGATCGCGGTGGTGGATGGCGCCGCGCTGGCCGAGGGCCGCGTGGCGCATGACGAGGTGGCGCTCGCCGCCCAGCGCGCGGCCGACCCGGCGCTGGATCACGACGACCCGGTGGAGGAAGTGTTCGAGGACCAGGTGGCCTGCGCCGACCTGATCGTGCTGACCAAGGCCGACCTGCTGGACGAACCCGCGCTCGCCCGCGCCCACGCCGCGCTTACCGCCGCCCTGCCGCGCGCCATCGGCGTGCTGGAGGCGCGCGAGGGGCGCATCGCGCCGGCGCTGCTGCTGGGCCTGGGCCTTGCCACCGAATCCGACATCGAGGCGCGCCGCACCCATCATGACAATGAGGAGGACCACGACCACGAGGATTTCGACTCCGTGGTCCTGCCGCTGCCGGAAGTGACGGATACCACCGCGCTGGCCCGCCGCGTCGCCGCCGCCTGCGCCGTGCCGGGCGTGTTGCGCGCGAAGGGCTTTGCCGCCGTGCAGGGCAAGCCGATGCGGCTGCTGGTGCAGGCGGTGGGGCAGCGCGTCGGCCATCATTTCGACCGCGCCTGGGCGCCGGGCGAGGAACGGGCGGGGCATCTGGTGGTGCTCGGCCTGCATGGCTTCGACGCGGCCGCGGTTGCCGAAGCGCTGGTCGCCTGAGCCCATGCACCTGCTGAATACCTCCACCGCGACGCTGGATGAGCAGACGGAGCCCGTCGATCTCCGCCAGCCGCCCGCGCCGATGGCGGTGCTCAGCTTCACCGACAGCGACCTCGCGGGCCTCGCCGCCGCCTGGGAGGCGGAGCAGGACGTGCTGCCTGCCTTGCGCCTGGTGCCGCTGCGCGAATTGCGCCACCCGATGTCGGTGGATTTGTGGCTGGACCGCACGGCGGCGGGGGCGCGCATCATCGTGCTGCGGCTGCTGGGCGGGCTGGATTGGTGGCGCTACGGCGCGGAACAGCTTGCGGCATTTTGCCGCGAACGCGGCATCGCGCTGGCGGTGCTGCCGGGCGAGGACCGCGCCGATCCGCGCCTGCCCGCGCTTTCCACCCTACCGGCGGAAGATTGCGCGGCGCTGCTGGATGGGTTTCGCGCCGGCGGCGTGGCGCAGCTGCGCGGCGTGCTGCGGCGCATGGCCCGGCACGCCGGCGCAACGCTGGCAGTGGATGACGCCGAAGCCCTGCCGCTGGCCGGCTTCTGGGGCGCGCCGCCCGCGCCGGATGAAACGCGGCCGGTGGTGCCCATCATCTTCTACCGCTCCATGCGCGTGGCCGAGGATGCGGCGCCCGTGACCGCGCTGGCGGAGGCACTGGCAGCCCAGGGCGTGGTGCCCGTGCCAATCTTCGTCGCCAGCCTGAAGGAACCGCAATCCGTCGCCTTCCTGCGCGCGGAACTGCCGCGGCTGAACCCGGCCCTGGTCATCGCCTGCACCGCCTTCGCCGAGGGCCAGGCGCAGCCCGTGCTGGCCGCCTGCGGCGTGCCGGTGATCCAGGCCGTCATCGCCACCACCGCCCGCACCGCCTGGGCCGGCGGCGCGCGCGGGCTGGGCGCGGCGGACCTGGCGATGCATGTGGTGCTGCCGGAGCTGGATGGCCGCGTGCTGGGCGGCGCCATCGGCTTCAAGGATTTGGCGCCCAGCCACGCCGAGCTGGGCTTCACCCGCCAGGTGAACCGCGCCGAGCCGGACCGCGTGGCGCAGCTCGCCGCGCGCGTCATGGCGCTGCTGCGCCTGCGCGCCACGCCGCCCGCCGAGCGGCGCCTGGCGGTACTGCTGCCGGACTATTCCGGGGCAGGCGGGCGCACCGGCTATGCGGTGGGGCTCGACGTGCCGGCCAGCGTGCTGGCGCTGCTGCATGACCTGCGCGAGGCCGGCTACCACACGGGCGAGGCGCCGGCCACGTCGCGCGCGCTGCTGGATGCGCTCGAAGTGCCCACCGCAAGCTGGCCGGTGGCCGAGTACGGCGGCGCGCCGGACGAGGCTTGGGGAGACCCCGCGCAGGACGCCGACGTGGCCGATGGCGCCTTTCACTTCCGCGCCATCACGGTCGGCAACATCCTGCTGGCCGTGGCGCCGGACCGTGGCCGCGCCAGCGACCGCCGCGCCACCTATCACGACCCGGCCCTGCCGCCGCGCCACGCGCTCCGCGCCTTCGGCCTGTGGCTGCGCCATGCGCGGGACGTGCATGCGCTGGTCCATATGGGCGCGCATGGCACGCTGGAATGGCTGCCGGGCAAGGCCGTGGCGCTGACCGCCGATTGCTTCCCGGAACAGGTGCTCGGCGCGCTGCCCGTGATCTACCCCTTCCTGGTCAGCAATCCCGGGGAGGCCGCGCAGGCCAAGCGGCGCATCGCCGCCGTCACGCTCGGCCACCTGCCGCCGCCGCTGACCACGCCCGGCCTGGCGCCCGAACTGCACGACCTGGACCGGCTGCTCGATGAATTCGCCGCTGCCGACGGCATGGACCGCCGCCGCCGCGAACGCCTGGCGCAACTGATCCAGCAGGCGGCCGAAGCGGTGCCGGCCCTGCCCGCATTGCCCGCCGACCCGGATGGCCGGCTGCGCGCGCTGGATGCCTGGATGTGCGACGTGAAGGAACTCGCCATCCAGGACGGCCAGCACATCTATGGCCGCGCCGCGCCCGATGCCGATGGGGAACGCGCCGCCTGCGCCGCTTCGGAACGCTCCGGCCTGCTGGCGGCGCTCGACGCGCGCCACGTCCCGCCCGGCCCCGCCGGCGCGCCGGCTCGCGGGCGGCGGGACGTGATGCCCACCGGCCGCAACCTGACCGCCACCGACCCGCGCGGACTGCCGACGCCCACCGCCATGGAGCTCGGGCGCCTGGCGGCGGCGGAGGCGCTGCGGCTGTACGCGCAGGAGCATGGCGAGGCACCGCGCCGCCTGGTGCTGGACCTCTGGGGCAGCGCCACGCTGCGCACGGGCGGCGAGGAAATCGCGCAGGGCCTCGCCCTGCTGGGCTGCACCCCGGTCTGGGACCATGCGACAGGCCGCGTCACCGGCGTGGAGGTGCAGCCACCCGCCGTGCTGGGCCGCCCCCGCGTGGACGTCACCTGGCGCATCTCCGGCCTGTTCCGCGACCTGTTCCCGGCGCAGATCGCGCTGCTGGACGCCGCCGTGCGCGCCGTGGCCGCGCGCGACGAGACGCCGGAGGAGAACCCGCTGGCCGCGGCGCGGCTGGCCGGCGAATCCCTCGCCCGCATCTTCGGTGCGGCCCCCGGTGCCTATGGCGCGGGGCCGGAGGATGCGCTCGCCGCCGGCAGCTGGACGGCGCGCGAGGAGCTTGGCCGCGCCTATCTCGCCGGCGCATCGCACCGCTATGGCGGCGCGGCCGGCGAGGCGACGCCGGATGCGGGGTTTGGCGCGCGTGTCGCCACCGCCGATGCGCTGCTGCACCCCGGCGACGATCCGGGCCGGGACCTGCTGCAGGGCGGCGCCGATGTGGCGCATCTCGGCGGCTTCGCGGCGGCGGCGGCGGCGCTGGGGGCGGCGCCCACCCTGATCACGCTCGACACCACCGACCCCGCCCGCCCGCGCGCCCGCACGCTGGACGCCGCGCTGCGCCGCCTGGTGCTGGGCCGCGCGGTGGACCCGCGCTTTCTCGCCGGCCAGATGCGCCACGGCCCGCGTGGCGCTTCCGAACTGGCGGAGACGGTGGACCGGCTGGTGGCCTTCGCCGAGACCACCAGCGCGGTGGATGGCGCGCTGCTCGACCGCGTTCATGCCGCCTATGTGCAGGACGCGACGGTGCGCGATTTTCTCCGCCGCGAGAACCCGGCCGCCGCGCGTGCCATCGCGCTGCGGCTGGGCGATGCGCTGCGGCGCGGCCTGTGGCACCCGCGCGGCAACGCCATCCAGGCCGAACTCACCGCCCTGTCGGACTTCGCCTGATGCGCCGCGGCGCCTGCCCCACGTTGGAGGCCCCCATGCAGACCGGCGACGGGCTGCTGGCCCGCCTGCCGCCCGCCACCATGCCGCCCGGCGCCTGGGTGGCGCTGGCACGCGCCGCGCAGCGCGCCGGCAACGGGCTGCTCGACATCACCGCGCGCGGCAGCGTGCAGTTGCGCGGGCTGCGCGCCGAGACGCTCGACCTCGCCGACGCCCTGGTGCCGGCGGATTGGCCGCGCGGGGCGCTGGTCATGACGTCCCCGTTGGCCGGCGAGGCGGCGGATGAAGTTGCAGACCCGCGCCCGCTTGCCGCGCGCTTGGCCGCCGCCGCGCCCGCCGGCCTGCCGCCCAAGACGACGGTGCTGGTCGATGGTGGCGGCGCGCTGCACCTGGCGGGCGAGGCCGCGGATCTGCGGCTGGTGGCGCGGCCGGATGGCTGGCTGCTGGGTTGCGGCGATGCCTGGCTCGGCCTCGGCAATGCCGACGCCGCGTCAGCCGCCGCCCTGCACCTTCTGGCCGACATGGCGCGCGACACGACGCGCGCACCCTTTGCCGAAGCCCGCGCCGCGGCCGCGCAGCAACTTCGCCCTACGCTGCCCCCAGCGCCCGCCCCAACGCCCGAGGCCATCGGCATCCATCCGCTGCGCGAAGGCGTCGCGCTCGGCGTCGGCCTGCCCTTCGGCCGGCTGGAGGCCGCGACGCTGATCGCCTTTGCCGAGGCCAGCAACGCACGCGCTCTGCGCGGCGCGCCGGGCCGCGTGCTGCTGGCGTTCGGCGTGCCGGATGCGGCGGGGCTGCGCCGCCAGGCCGCGGCACTCGGCCTGATCACGCAGCCGGACGATCCGCGCCGCCGCGTCGCCGCCTGCACCGGCGCGCCCGCCTGCGGATCGGCGCTGCTCGATACGCGCGCACTCGCCACGGCGCTGGCGCCCGATGTGCCGCCCGGCGCCTTGCTGCATGTCTCGGGCTGCGCCAAGGGCTGCGCGCATCCGCGCCCGGCTCGCCTCACCCTGGTCGGCACGCCGCAGGGGCTGGGCCTGGTCCGGCGCGGGCGGGCGGGTGACACGGTGGCCCGCTACCTTCACCACCAGGATGCGCGCGCCGTGTTGGCGCAGGAGCTTGCCGCCGATGCATGACTACATTCGCGACGGGGCGGCGATCTACGCACGATCCTTCGCCATCATCCGCGCCGAGGCGGACCTCGCACGCTTCTCCGCGGAGGAGGAGGATGTGGCAGTGCGGATGATCCATGCCTGCGGGCTGGTCGAGGCCGCCGCGAATTTCGCCTTCGCCCCCGGCTTCGTCACAGCCGGCCGCGCCGCGCTGCAATCCGGCGCCGCCATTCTGTGCGATGCGGAGATGGTGGCGCGTGGCGTCACCCGCGCCCGCCTGCCTGCCGACAACCCGGTGGTCTGCACGCTGCGCGACCCGCGCGTGCCGGAGATGGCGGCGGCGATCGGCAATACGCGCTCCGCCGCCGCCATGGCGCTGTGGGCGCCGCATCTGGCGGGCAGCGTCGTCGTCATCGGCAATGCGCCGACCGCGCTTTTTCATCTGCTGGACATGCTGGCGGATGGCGCGCCGCGTCCTGCGGCGATCATCGGCATGCCTGTGGGTTTTGTCGGCGCGGCAGAGTCGAAGGAGGCGCTGATGGCGGCACCCCTCGGCATCCCCTGGGCCGTGGTGCGCGGCCGGATGGGCGGCAGTGCCATGGCGGCGGCCGCCCTCAATGCGCTGGCGAGGGCCGGGCTGTGACGGGGCGGCTCTATGGCCTGGGCCTTGGCCCGGGCGACCCCGAATTGCTGACGCTGAAGGCGGCGCGGCTGCTGGATGCGGTGCCGGTCGTGGCGTACTTCGCCAAGCAGGGCAGCCCGAGCAACGCGCGCGCCATCATCGCGGACCGGCTGCCGCCGGGCGTGGTGGAACTGCCGCTGCACTATCCCGTCACCACCGAAATCCCGCGCGCCGACCCGGCCTACCGCGCCGCACTCGACGCCTTCCACGACGAAGCCGCCGCCACCATCGCGGCCCATCTCGACGCCGGGCGCGACGTGGCGGTGGCGAGCGAGGGGGATGCGCTGTTCTACGGCTCCTACATGCATCTGCATGTGCGGCTCGCACATCGCTACCCGACCGAAGTGGTGCCCGGCATCACCGCCATGTCCGGCGCCTGGGCGCTGGCCGGCCTGCCGATCGCGCAGGGCGACGATGTGCTGACCGTGCTGCAGGGCACGCTGGACGAGGACACGCTCGCCACAAGATTGGCGGGCACGGAGGCCGCAGTCATCATGAAGCTCGGCCGCAACCTGCCGCGGGTGCGCGCCGCCTTGGCGCGTGCGGGGCGGCTGGACCACGCGGTCTATGCGGAGCGTGTCGGCAGCCCGGCACAGCGCGTGCTGCGACTGGTGGAGCGCGACGCATCGCCCGCGCCCTACTTTTCGCTGATCCTCGTGCCGGGCTGGGCGCGATGACGGGGCGGCTGGACGTGGTCGGCATCGGCCCGGGCGACGCTGCGCTGATCACGCCCGCCGCCACTGCGGCGCTGGCAGCGGCGGCGGCGCTGTATGGCTACGGCCCCTATCTCGCGCGCCTGCCGGAGCGCGAAGGCCAGCAGCGCCACCCCACCGACAACCGGGAGGAAATGGACCGCGCCGCCGCCGCGCTGGATGCCGCCGCCGCCGGCGCGCGCGTCGCCATGGTAACGGGCGGCGATCCCGGCGTCTTCGCCATGGCCGCCGCTGTCTGCGAGGCCCTCGAACACGGCAAGCCGGAATGGCGCGCGGTGGAGATCGCGGTGCATCCCGGCATCACCGCCATGCTGGCGCTGGCGGCAAAGGCTGGCGCGCCGCTCGGCCATGATTTCTGCGCGGTGTCGCTGTCCGACAATTTGAAGCCCTGGCCGGTGGTAGAGCAGCGGCTGGCGGCGGCGGCCGGCGCCGGCTTCGCCATTGCGCTGTACAACCCCATCAGCCGCGCCCGGCCCTGGCAGCTCGGTGCCGCCTTCGCCTGCCTGGCGCAACACCTGCCGCCGGAAACGCCCGTGATCTTCGGCCATGCCGTGGCCCGCGCGGCGGAGCAGGTGGTGATCGTGACCTTGGCCGAAGCCGCGTCCCATCCCGCCAGCATGGCGAGCTGCATCATCATCGGCACGCGGCAGACCCGCATCGTGCCGCGGCCCGGCCAGGCGCCGCTGGCCTATACCGCGCGCAGGCTCAGTGCATGATCCAGCCAGTCAAGCGCCGCTTCCACCGTCGAGACCTGCGGTGCCTCCGGCAGGGCGGGGCGGTTCAGCATAAACACGGGCAGGCCCCGCGCGCGGGCGGCGACCAATTTGGCAAAGCTCGCGCCGCCGCCGCTGTTCTTGCAGACAATGGCCTCGATGCGGTGCGTGTCGAGCAGGGTTTCCTCATCGGCCAGGGTGAAGGGGCCACGAGCGGTCAGGCAGGTGACGTGCGGCATGGGCGGCGGCGGGATGATGGGGTCCACGCTGCGGACCAGGTAGCGGTGCTGCGGCGCCTGCTCGAAGCCTGCCACTTCCTGCCGGCCAAGCGCCAGGAAGACCTGGCGCGGCGCGGAGCCGAGCGCGGCGCAGGCCGCCGCCACATCCGCCACCGCCCTCCAGTCATCGCCAGACACTGGCACCCAGGCCGGCCGGCGCAGCGCCAGCAGCGGCACGCCCGCGGCCTGCGCGGCCAGCGCGGCATTGGCGGAGATGCGCGCGGCATAGGGATGCGTCGCATCCAGCAGCAGGTCGATGCGCTGTTCGCGCAGCCAGGCCTCCAGCCCCGCCGCGCCGCCGAAGCCGCCGCTGCGTACCGGCACCGGCATGGCGACCGGATGCAGCGTGCGGCCGGCGAGCGAGAGCGTGACCTGCAGCCCCTCGCGCCCCGCCAGGCGTTCGGCCAGTGCGCGGGCCTCGGTGGTACCGCCCAGGATGAGAAGGTGTGGTCGCATGGATGAGGCTTCGCGCGCCGCGCCCTGGTTGTCCATCATCGGCATCGGCGAGGATGGGCTCGCCGGGTTGGGAGAGGCCGCGCGGGCCGCCCTGGCCGGGGCGCGCAGCGTGTTCGGCGGCGCGCGGCATCTGCGGCTGGCGGCGGCCGGCATCACCGGCGCGGCGCATCCCTGGCCCTCGCCCTTCAGCGTGGCGCCGGTGCTGGCGCTGCGCGGGCAGGCCGTCGCGGTGCTCGCCTCCGGCGATCCGATGTGGCACGGCGTCGGCGCCACGCTTCTGCGTGAGATTCCGGCCGAGGAGGCACGGGTTTTCCCGCAGCCCTCGGCCGCCAGCCTCGCCGCCGCGCGGATGGGCTGGCCGCTGGGCGAGGTGGCGGCGCTGTCGCTGCATGCCCGCGACGTGGCGCTGCTGCGCCCGCATCTGCACGCCGGCGCCAGGCTGATCCTGCTGACCAGCGATGCGGCACAGCCGGCCACCATCGCGGCGCTGCTGGCGACGGAGGGTCTTGCGGGCAGCCGGATGACGGTGCTGGAGGCGCTGGGCGGGGCGGAGGAACGCATTCGCGCCAGCACCGCCGCGGGCTTCGACCTGGACGGCATCAATCCGCTGAACACGCTGGCCATCGAAGTGGTCCCCGGGCCGCAGGCGCGCATCCTGCCGCGCGCCCCCGGCCTGCCGGACGACCTGTTCCAGCATGACGGGCAACTGACCAAGCGGGAGGTGCGCGCCATCACCCTCTCCGCGCTGCGGCCCTTCCCCGGCGCCCTGCTGTGGGATGTCGGCGCCGGTGCCGGGTCGATCGGCATCGAATGGATGCTGGCCCACCCCGCCTGCCGCGCCATCGGCATCGAGGTGCGGGCGGATCGCGCGGCGCGTGCCGAGGCCAATGCGCATGCGCTCGGCGTGCCCGGCCTGCGCCTGGTGCAGGGCGAGGCGCCCGCCGCCTTCGAAGGATTGCCACCGCCGGATGCGCTGTTCCTCGGCGGCGGCGCGAATGATCCGGGCGTGTTCGACGCGGCGATGGCGGCCCTGAAACCGGGTGGCGTCTTCGTCGCCAATGCCGTGACGCTGGCGACGGAGGCGCTGCTGCTGGCCCGCCACGCTGCGCTGGGCGGCGAGTTGCTGCGCATCGGCATCACGCGCGCCGTCGCGGTGGGCGGCATGACGGGCTGGCGCCCGGCCATGCCGGTCACGCAATGGATCTGGCACAAGCCATGATGGTCGCGGGTCTGGGCTGCCGGCGTGGCGCGCGGGCGGAAGATGTGGCGGCCGCCATCGCGCAGGCGCTGCACGGGGCCGGGCGACAGCCGGCAGATTTGGCGCGGCTGGCCACCAGCGCCACCAAGGCGCAGGAACCCGGCCTGCGCGCGGCGGCGGCAGAACTGGGCCTTTCGCTCGATGCCGTGCCGCAGCCGGCCCTGCTGGCCGCCGCGCCGGGCTGCCTCAGCCATTCCGCGCGGGTGATGGCGGAGGCAGGCGTGCCGTCACTGGCCGAGGCGGCCGCGCTGGCTTCCGCCGGGCCGGGCGCGCGGCTGCTCGGCCCGCGCGTGGCGGCCGGCCGCACTGCCACCTGTGCCCTGGCGGAGACCACACCATGACCGTGCATTTCATCGGCGCCGGGCCGGGTGCGGCGGATCTGCTGACGCTGCGCGGGCGGGACATCCTGGCGCGCTGCCCGGTGTGTCTCTACGCCGGCTCCATCATTCCACGCGAGATGCTGATCCATTGCCCGCCCGGCGCACGCCTGGTGGACACGGCGCCGATGAGCCTCGATGAGATCGAGGCTGAATGCGTTGCGGCCCACGCAGCCGGGCAGGATGTGGCGCGGCTGCATTCCGGCGACCTGTCGATCTATTCCGCCATCGCCGAGCAGAAACGCCGGCTGGAGGCGCGCGGCATTCCGGTGACCCTGACCCCCGGCGTGCCCGCCTTCGCCGCCGCGGCCGCCCTGCTGGGGCGGGAGCTGACGGTGCCGGCGCTGGCGCAATCCGTGGTGCTGACCCGCATGCCCGGCCGCGCCTCCCCCATGCCGGGCGGCGAGACGCTTTCGGCATTTGCCGCCACGGGCGCCACGCTCGCCATCCACCTGGCGGTGCCGCAACTGGCGCGGATCGTCGAGGAACTGATGCCCTTCTACGGCGCGGCCTGCCCCGCCGCCGTGGTGGTGCGCGCATCCTGGCCGGATGAGCAGGTGTTCCGCGGCACGCTGGCCGATATCGCGCCGGTGGTCGCGGCGGCGGGGGTGGAGCGCACGGCGCTGATCCTGGTCGGGCCGGCCCTCGCGCCGGAGGGGTTCCGCGAAAGCGCCCTCTACGCGCCGGATTATCAGCGGCGGTTTCGCGGGAGGGAGGGGCTGTGAGGCCGTTTCGCGAAATCCGCACGCCCCACCAGCCGGCCGGTGCGGTCGAAGACGGTGATTTCGAGCGCGCTCGGGGCAGGCGCCAGCGCCTCCGCCGCCACCGCCCAGGCGCGGGCCGCAATGGCATCGCCCAGCGGATGTCCGGCGGCCTCGGCCATGGCGAAGGCTTCGGCCACCGTGTTGGCGGCGGCCACCCGCGCGGCCAGCGCCGCGTCGGGCAGCAGCGCGCCCAATTCGGACAAATCGGCCTCGCCCCGCTTCGAATGCAGGTCGAGCCTGCCCTGCGCCAGCTTGGTCATCTTGGCGACGCCACCGGCGATGGTGACGCGCGGCACGGGATGGCGGCGCAGGTATTTCAGCAGGCCACCGACGAAATCGCCCATCTCGATCAGCGCCACATCGGGCAGCCCGTGCAGCTTCTGCACCGCGGCCTCGGAGGCGGAGCCGGTACTGCCGACGCCGCGATGGATGGAATCGATCCAGGCGGCGCAGGAATAGGGGATGACGATGCCCGTCGTGCCCAGCACGGACAGCCCGCCGACAATGCCAAGCCGGCCGTTCAGCGTGCGCTCCGCCAGCTTCTCGCCATCCGCGATGGAGATTTCCACCTCGGCGGCGGGGTCGGGCGCCACCTCCGCCAGGGCAGCGCGGATCATGGCGCGGGGGCCGGGGTTGATGGCGGGCTCGCCGGGCGGGATCGGCAGGCCGGGGCGCGTCACCATGCCGACTCCCGGCCCGGCGCGGAACGTCACACCCGAACCCGGCGGCAGGCGCCGCACCGTCACCAGGATCAGCGCGCCATGCGTCACGTCGGGATCGTCGCCGGCATCCTTCACCACGGCGGCCAGCGCGCCATCCGCGACACGCTCGGCGCGCGCCAGGGCGAAGGCGGGGGTTTCGCCGCCCGGCAGTCGGATGGTCACAGGATCGGGGAACTCGCCATGCAGCAGTGCGGCGTAGGCGGCCTTGGCCGCCGCCGTGGCACAGGCGCCGGTGGTCCAGCCGCGCCGCAGGGCCCCCTCTTTTTCCAAGCCGCCTTCATCCATGCGCTTCCCGGTAGCGCCAAGCGGGCCGCCGCGCCATGCCCCGAGGTCAGGCCATGAATGTTGATGCGATCGCGGCCCTGCTCGCCCAGACGCGCCGCATGACCCCGGGCGAGGTCTGGCTGGCCGGCGCCGGCCCTGGCGATCCCGGGCTGCTGACCCTGGAGGTTCTGGCGGCACTCGGCCAGGCCGACATCATCATCCATGACGCGCTGATCGAGGCGGAGGTGCTGGCCCTCGCCCGGCCGGGTGCGGAGCTGGTCTTCCTCGGCAAGCGCGGCGGCCGCCCCTCCGCCCGCCAGGCGGAGATCTCGGCGCGGCTGGTGGCGGAGGCCCGCGCCGGGCGCCGCGTGCTGCGGCTGAAGGGCGGCGACCCCTTCGTCTTCGGCCGGGGTGGGGAGGAAGCGGTGGCGCTGGCCGAGGCCGGCATCCCGTTCCGCGTGCTGCCTGGCCTGACCTCCGGCCTCGCCGCCATGACCGCCGCGAACATCCCGGCGACGATGCGGGAGACAAACCAGGCCATCATCCTCGCCACCGGCCATGCCGCTGAAAGCGCCGGCGGGCTGGACTGGGCGGCGCTGGCCCGCACCGGGCAGCCCATCCTGCTCTACATGGCGACGCGGACCCTGCCGGCGATCGTCGCCGGGCTGATGGCGGGCGGCATGGCCGGGGACACGCCGGCCGCCGTGGTGGTGGGCGCGACGACGCCCGATCAATCCGTGCTGGTGACCCGGCTGGATGCGCTGGCGGGGCTGGACATCCCCTCCCCGGCCATCATCGGCATCGGCGCCATCGTCGCCGTCCGGGAACGCCTGCTGGCGGATGCCGGCCGGCTGCTGGCCTGACGGGGATGCGCGGGCTGGTGATCGCGGCGCCCCGCTCCGGCGCCGGCAAGACGACGGTGACGCTGGGCCTGCTGGCCGCGCTGGCGGCGCGCGGCGTCGCCGTGCGCGCGGCCAAGATCGGCCCGGACTACATCGACACCGCCTTCCACGCCGCCGCCACCGGCCGCCCCGGGCTGAACCTGGACAGCTGGGCGATGCCCGCCGCGCTGCGCGACGCCTTGCTGGCGGAGGTCGCGACCGGCGCCGACCTGCTGCTGGCCGAGGGCGCCATGGGGCTGTTCGACGGCATTCCGGCCGCGCGCGGCACGGGCTGCCGGTGCTGCTGGTGCTGGATGTCGGCGGCCAGGCGCAGACCGCCGCCGCCGTGCTGCGCGGCTTCGCCACCCACGACGCTGGCGTGCGGATCGCCGGCGTCGTGCTGAACCGCATCGGCAGCCCGCGGCATCGGCGCCTGGTGGAGGAGGCGATGGCACCCCTCGGCATCCCGGTGCTGGGCGCCATCCCGAAGGAGGCACCGCCCGCCTTGCCCGAGCGCCACCTGGGCCTGGTGCAGGCGGAGGAACACCCGGCGCTGGGCGCGGCGCTGGCGTCGCTGGCGGCGATGGCGGAGGCGCATCTGGACCTGGACGGCATCCTGGCCGCCGCCGCGCCGCTGCGCCTGCACGCCAATGCCCCGCCGGTTGCATTGCGTCCGCCCGGGCAGCGCATCGCGCTCGCCCGCGATGCCGCCTTTTCCTTCGTCTATGGGCACGTCCTTGCCGGCTGGCGCGCGGCGGGGGCCGAGGTCCTGCCCTTCTCGCCACTGGCGGATGAGGCGCCGCCCGAATCCTGCGACGCCTGCTGGCTGCCCGGTGGCTATCCGGAGCTGCATGCCGGGCGCCTTGCGGCGGCGGGGCGGTTCCGCACCGGGCTGGCGCATTTCGCGGCGACGCGACCGGTGCATGGCGAATGCGGCGGCTACATGGTGTTGGGCGCCGGGCTGACCGATGCCGCAGGCCAGGACCATGCCATGACGGGCCTGCTGTCGCACGGCACCAGCTTCGCAAAGCGCCGGCTGCACCTCGGCTATCGGCGCGCGCGGCTGCTGGCCGATGGGCCGCTCGGCGCCGCGGGGCAGCATCTGCGCGGGCATGAATTCCACTACGCCACCGAGGCCAACCCCGGCACCGACGATGCCTTCGCCACGCTGGCCGATGGCGAGGGGCGCGACCTCGGCCCGGCCGGCGGTCGTCGCGGGCTGGTCTCCGGCAGCTTCTTCCACATGATCGCGGCGGAGGCGCCATGACCGCGTCCTTCGAAACCGCAGCCTTCGCGGAGGGCTTCACGGCCCTGCTTCGCTGGCGCCGCGATGTCCGGCGCTTCCGCACGGACTCCGTGCCGCCCGCCCTGGTCACGAGGCTGCTGGAGGCGGCCATCCTCGCCCCCTCCGTCGGCCTGTCGCAGCCCTGGCGCTTCCTGCGCGTGGAAAGCGCCGCACGCCGGGCGGCGATCCGCGCCGAATTCGAGACCTGCAATAGCGAGGCCGCCACGATCTACGCGGACGCGCAGGCCGCGCGGTATCGTGCGCTGAAGCTGGAGGGGCTGGCCGAGGCGCCCGTCCATCTCGCCGTCTGCGTCGAGACCGCGCCGCAGGAAGGCCATGGCCTGGGCCGGCAGACGCAGCCGGAGACGCTGCGCGATTCGGTGGTTTGCGCCATCCATACGCTGTGGCTCGCGGCACGCATCGAAGGGCTCGGCGTCGGCTGGGTCTCGATCCTGCGGCCGCAGATCGTCGAGGGTATCCTGGATGCGCCGCCGAGTTGGCAGCTTGTTGCGTATCTGGTCATCGGCTGGCCGCTGGCCTGTTCCGAGGAACCGGAGCTGGCGCGGGAGGGCTGGGAAAGCCGGCGCGGGCTTGAGACCTGCGTGGAGGCACGATGAATGACGGGGAACGCGGCTGGTGATTGACGCGCAGGCCCGGCTCGACGCGCTGGCCAAGCCGCCAGGCAGCCTCGGCAAGCTCGAAAGGCTGGCGGCGCGCCTGGCCGTCACCCAGGGACGGCTCGACCCGCGCACGCGGCCGCGGCGGCTGGTGGTGTTCGCCGGCGATCATGGCGTGGTGGCGGAGGGGGTGGGGCTTTGGCCCTCCGCCGTGACCGGCGCCATGATGCGGCTGATGCGGGAAGGGCGATCCTCCGCCAGCGCGCTGGCCCGCACGGCGGGGGCGGATTTCCTGCTGGTGGATGCCGGGTCCTGCACCGAGGGCATGCAACCCGGCCCGGGCTTTCTCGACGCCCGCATCGCCCACGGCACGGCCAGCTTCGCACAGGGGCCGGCGATGACGGTGGCGCAGTTCGATGCCGCCTGGGCGCTGGGCGAACGGATCGCGGCCGAAGCCGCGGCGGAGGGACTCGCCGTGCTGGCGCTGGGCGAGATGGGCATCGGCAACACCACCGCCGCCGCAGCCCTCGGCGCACTGCTGACCGGGGCGGCGCCGGAGGCGATGGTCGGGCCCGGCGCCGGCGCCAATCCGGAGACTCTGGCCCGCAAACGCGCCGTGGTGGCGGCCGGCGTCTTGCGCGCCCGTGCCGAAGCCGATCCGCGTGCCGCCATTGCCAGCGTCTGCGGCCATGAGATCGCGGCATTGGCCGGCTGCATCGCGGGCTGCGCGCGGCACCGCGTGACGGTGGTGCTGGATGGGTTGATCGTCGGCGCCGCAGCGCTGGTGGCGCAGCGGCTCTCGCCGGGCGCACGCGATAGCGCCATCGCCGCGCATCTCGGCGCGGAGCCCGGCCATGCGCGGATGCTGGAGGCGCTGGGGCTGGAGCCCTTCCTCGACTGGGGCCTGCGCCTCGGCGAGGGCACCGGCGCGGCGCTGCTGCTGCCGCTGCTGGATGCCGCCGCCGCGCTGCTGACGGAGGTGGCGACGCTGGATGAAGTGATGCGCGGCTGATGCGGGACTGGGTGCAGCCCGCGGCGCTGGCGCTGCGCTTCCTCAGCCGCGTCTCGCCGCCCGATGAGGAAATGGCGCGCTTCGAGCGCGACCTGCCGCGCGCGCTGGCCTTCTTTCCGCTGGCGGGCGCCGTGCTGGGCGGCCTCACGGCGTTGGTGCTCTGGGCGGCGGCGCTGGTGTTTCCGCTGTACCTCGCCGTGCTGGTGGCGCTGGCCTTCGATGCCTGGCTAACGCGCGGGCTGCATGAGGATGCGGTGGCCGACCTGGTGGATGGGCTGGGCGGCGGCCGCACGCCGGAGGATGTGCTGCGCATCATGAAGGACAGCCGCATCGGCGCCTTCGGCGCGCTGGCGCTCGGCCTTGCGGTGGCGCTGCGCGGCGCGGGGCTGGTGGCGCTGGAGGATGCGGGGCGGGCCATGGTGGCCCTGGTGGTTGCCGGCGCCGCGTCCCGCCTGCTGATGCTGGCGGTGATCTGGCGCGTGCCGGCGCTGCCCGGGCTCGGCGCAAGGGTGGCCGGCGCGATGGACGGCCAGCGCTTCGCGATGGCGCTGCTGCTGGCGGCGCCGGTGCTGCTGGTGGGTGTTTGGGTGGCGCCTTGGGGCATGGCGCTGGCGCTCGCGGCCGGGCTGGGCTTCCTGGCCTGGTATCGCGCGCTGCTGCTGCGCCGGCTGGGCGGCAGCAATGGTGATGCGATGGGGGCGGCCGCCTATGCCGGGCTGGTCATCACCACGCTGGCGCTGGCCGCATGGTGACGCTACTGCGCCATACGGCGGTGGCGGCGCATTGGCGCGGCCGCTGCTACGGCGCCAGCGATGCGGGGCTCTCGGCCGAGGGTCTCGTCGCCGCCCGCGCGCTGGCCGAGGGGCTTCCGGTGGCCGGCGTGACGCGCATCCAGGCTTCCCACCTGCGCCGGGCGCGAATCCTGGGCGGGTTGCTGAGCCGCCGCCTCGGCCTGCCGCTCGAGATCGTGCCCGCCTTGCGGGAGCGCGACTTCGGCACCTGGGAAGGCCGCAGCTGGGACGCAGTCCATGCCGAGGAGGGTGACTCCATGATGGGCATGATCACCGCGCCCGACAGCTTCCGCCCCGGCGGCGGCGAAACCACGACGGAGCTGGCGCGGCGTGTGCTGGCCTGGTTCGAAAGCCTGCCCTTGGCGAGCGGCGTGCTGGCGGTGACGCATGGCGGGCCGGTGGCGGCGCTGCGCGGCAGCCTGGCGGGGCTGCCGGTGCCGGACTGGCTCGGGCTGGTGCCGATGCTGGGCGAAGCCGTTTGTCTGCCGGGGCGTGCGGGGACCGCGCCATAGAGTGTGATCGTCTAGAGCACGATCCGTCCTATTGGACGGATCTCGTGCTCTAGAAGCTGTTGTTTCTAAAGCACGAGATCCGGTCACACTGCTTCAGTGTGACCGGATCGTGCTTTAAGGCGGAATCGCCGAAAGACGCGAATCACACGACAAAACGAAAGGCTACAGTCTGTCAGGCGCTTCTATCTGCGCCTGACAGATTCCAGCGGGTTGTCGGCCAGCACCAGCAGATGGCCGTGCGAACAACGCTCGATGCGGCCCGCCACCCCATAGACCGCGGCCAGCAGCGCCGGCGTCAGCGTCGCCTCCGGCGTGCCATCGGCCTGCACCGCGCCGTGGCTCAGCGCCACCACCCGGTCGGCGAAGCGCGCGGCGAGGCCGAGGTCGTGCAGCACGACCACGCCCACCACCTCCGCTTCGCGCACCATGCGCCGGACCAGCTGCATGACGGACAGCTGGTGGCGCAGGTCGAGCGCGCTGGTCGGCTCGTCCAGCAGCAGGACATCCGGCTGGCGGACCAGCGCCTGGGCAAGGCCGACGAGCTGCCGCTGCCCGCCCGAAAGCCGGTCCAGCGCCAGCAGGGCTAGATCGGTGATCTCCAGCCGGCGCAGCAGATCCAGCGCCCGGCGTGTCGCCTCCGCGCCCCTGTTCGCCGGGTCAGCTGTCATGGGACCCGAAGGCACCGCGCGCAGCGCGCCCACCAGCGTCTCCAGCACCGTCAGCGCCACGCCGCCGGGCAGGCCCTGGGGCATATAGGCCAGGTGGCGGGCGCGGTCCGGGATGCGCATGGCCAGCAGGTCCTGCGCGCCGAGGCGCACGCTGCCCCGCGTGCGCGGTATCAGCCCCGCCATGCCGCGCAGCAGGGTCGATTTGCCGGCGGCATTGGGGCCGACCAGGGCGGTCAGCGTGCCGGGCTGCAGCGGCGGCAGGTCCAGCCCCTCCACCACCACACGACGTCCATAGGCCACGCGCAGGCCCTGCACGACCAGCGGGGGCTTCATGCCGGCGCCTCGGAAGGCTGATGCCCCCGCGGCTGCGGCCGCTCCCGGAAAGCCCGAGCCTGCCCTGCGACGGTGCGAAAGATCCGCATCATGCGGCGCGGCCCCGCCCCATCACCAGTGCCAGGAAGACCGGCACGCCGATCAGCGCCGTGACGATGCCGATCGGCAGCATCAATCCCGGCACCACCAGCTTGCCCAGCACGGAAGCCGCCGCCAGCAGCAGCGCGCCGGACAGCGCCGAGGCCGGCAGGAAGAAGCGATGATCCTCCCCCACCAGCAGGCGCGCCGCATGCGGCCCCACCAGGCCGACGAAGCCGATGGTGCCGACGAAGGCGACGGACAGCCCGGCCAGCAGGCTGACGCGCAGCAGCGCGCCGCGCCGCGTCGCCGCCGTATCGACGCCGAAGGACTGCGCGCGGTCCTCCCCGAGGCGCAGCGCGGTCAGTCGCCAGGCGGCGCGGGCGGTGAAGGGCAGCACCAGCGCCAGCGCCGCCGCCATCATCCCGACCTGTGGCCAGCTTGCCCGCGTCAGGCTGCCCATGGTCCAGAATACCAGCTGCTGCAAAGCCTGTTCCGAGGCGATGAACTGCAGCAGCGCCACCAGGGCGTTGAAGGCGAAGACCAGCGCGATGCCGAACAGCACCAGCGCCTGCACCCCGGTGCCGCGCAGCCGCGCCATGCCCAGCAGCAGCGCCATGGCGCCGAGCGAGAAAAGGAAGGCATTGACCGGCACCAGCCAGGCCACGGGCAGGAAGGGCAGGCCACTGCCCAGCACCAGCGCCAGCGCCGCGCCCAGCGAGGCGGCGGAGGAAACGCCGAGGGTGAAGGGGCTGGCCAGGGGATTGTCCAGCACCGTCTGCATCTCCGCCCCCGCCAGCGCCAGCGCGGCACCGACCAGCAGCCCCATCAGCGCCTGCGGCAGTCGCACCTGCCACAGGATCAGCGCGTTCACCCCCTCCGCCTGCGGCCCGGCCAGCAGGGTGCGCAGCACCGTCTCCAGCCCCAGCCGTGCGGGGCCGGTGGCGACGTCCAGCAGGAAGGCCAGCAGCAACAGCGCCGCAAGCAGCGCCAGCAGGACCACGCGCCGCAGCAGCAGGCGGCGGTAGCCAGCCTCGGCGTCCTCGGTCATCCGCCGGTCCGATCATCCGCGGGCCCGATCATCCGGTCTCAAGATCCACCCAGTAGGTGCCCTGCATCGGGATCGACAGGAACCGCCGGTTCAGCTCCGCCACGGTCGCCGCCGGGTCCAGCGTGGCAAGACGGTCCGGATGCAGCGCACGGGCCAGCGCCTCCACCGCCACCACATGGGCGGGCGTGTCGTTGAAGCCGTGCCACATCGCATGGGCGCGGCCGGCGGCGACTGCCGGAAGCCCGCCCAGCTTCTCGCGCTCGAGCATGCCGCGCAGCCCCTGCCGCGCCGCCGCCGGCGTGACGCCACGGCCCATCGCGACGCCGCCGCGCGTGCCATAGGGCCCGGCGGTCGCCACATAGACATCCGGGCCCCGCGCCAGCACCTGCTCCAGCGCCACCGTGCCGGTGATGCCGGGCAGCACCTCCGCGCCCAGATTGATGCCCCCGGCGCGGCGGATGAAGGAATCGAAGACGCCACGACCCGGCGAGGCGCAGCACGGCGTGCCGCCGGCATGGGCGTGCATGAACAGCCGCGGCCGCGCCGTGATGCCGGCCAGCGCGTCATCCACCCGCGCCAGCCTTTCGGTGTGGAAGCCGGCGAATTCCCGCGCGCGATCCTCCGCGCCGATCAGCGCGCCGAGAATCGCGATGCTGCGCAGCGTCTCGCCCAGCGGGTCCACGAAGAAATCCACCACCAGGGTCGGCACGCCATAGCCGCTCAACCGGTCGGCCAGTGCCCGCGCATCACCGCCCGTGCCGCCGCCACGGCTGAGCACCACCGCATCCGGCCGGGCGGCGAGGATCACTTCCAGCGACAGGGTATCGAGCGTGCTGCGCCCGACCAGCGGCACCGCATCGGCGGCCGGGAAGCTGGCGCGCACCGCGGCATAGTCGGGCGGGTTCATCTGCCGCAGGTCACTGCCCCAGCCCACCAGCAGGGAGACCGGGTCCGGGTGCAGCAGCGCCAGCGCCAGCACATGCCGCCCCTGCCCCAGCACCAGCCGCCGGGCCGGGCCGGGCAGCGTTACCTCACGGCCCAGCAGGTCGGTGATGCGGCGGGGCGCCTGGCCGCGGGCTGCTCCAGCGATGCCGGCGAAGGCGGCGGCCAGCGCGCGCCGGGTCAGCGCGCTCATGCCGCCGCACCTTGCGGGTGGCTGTGGTGCCGACCTTGCTCCTCCCGCGCCACGGCGTGGTAATCCGCGTCGCGATCGTGGTCGAGCTGGCGGCCATATTCCGTCTCGCTCATGCCGAGCTTCCAGTAGCCGATCACCAGAAGACGACGGCGATCGATGCCGCAGGTGTCGCGCAGATGCGCGCGCAGGGTGCGGGCGGCAGCGGATTCGGTGCCGACCCAGGCGAAGACATCCTCCCCCGGCGCGATCGCCAGGGCCTGGACGGCGCCAACCAGCGCGTCGGTTCGGCCGGCGCCATGCGGCCCGTGATGCAGCCAGGTCACGCGCATCCCCGGCGGTTGGTGCAGCGGCACCTGGTCCTCGGGACCCGGCACCTCGATGAACGCCTCGCCCCGCGCCGTGGGCGGCAGGCCCGCCAGGATGTTGGCGATGGCCGGCAGCGCCGTGTGGTCGCCGGCGAGAATGGTGCGGGACGCGGGCCGCACCGTGCGCCCGCCGAGTCCGGCGACGCCCGCCTCATCCCCCGGTCGCGCCCGGCCGGCCCAGGCGGAGGCCACGCCCGCCTCGGCATGCAGCACGATATCGATATCGAGCTCGCCCGCCCCGGGATCGATGCGGCGGACGGTGTAGGTGCGGATGACGGGCTTGCGTGCCTCCTCGGGCCAGATCGGCCTGCCATTCGGCCCGGCCGGCGGCAGGTGCAGGGCGGTTCCGGGCCGGGGCGGCAGCAGCAGCTTCAGGTTGGGCCCACCGGCAAGGCCCACGCCTTCCGGCCCGCCCAGCGTGATGCGCCGCAGCCCGGGCGTGACGGCCGCGGTGCGGCGCACGACCAGGCGGCGGATGCCGCGCCAGCGTGTGGCCCAGGGTGGGGCTGCGTCATCCGTCATGCGCGGGGATCCAGGGCGAAGCGCAGGGCGCGGGACAGGGCGGCAGGCAGGACGGAGCCGTGGTTCTCGCCGGGAAACTCGACCTGCCGCAGGGTGCCGAGCGCCGGTCGCAAGGCGTCGGCGAAACCCTGGACATGCGAACCCATGCGACGCGCGGCCAGGTGCGCCTGGCGATCCGCCGGCAGCGCGGCATCGCCACGCTCCAGCTCGCCCAGCATCAGCAGCAGGCGCAGCGCCTCCGCGCCCGGCGGTGGCGCGGCGGCGAAGGCCGCGGCATCGCGCAGCAGCGCCCCCTCCCCCCACCACAGCGACGGGCTGGCGGCGATGTGGTGGCGGAACAGGCCGGGCCGGTGCAGCAGCGTCCAGCCGACGCAGAGCCCGCCGAAGGAATGGCCGAAGATGGCGCGGTTCGTCGGGTCGATCGGGAATTGCGCCGCGATCGCGGGCAGCAGCGCTGTCTCCAGCAGCGCGACGAAGGCGGCGACACCACCGCTGCCCGCCGGGGCATCCGGCGCCGGCGGCGTATAGTCCCGCAGCCGCCCGACAGGGTCGTGCATCGCCGCGCCGGCATGGCCGAGGCCCACGACCAGCGCCGGCCCGACGCCCGTCACCTCCGGCCGCCGGGCCTGCATGCGGAGGGCGGAGACGGCGGTGGCGAAGGTGGCATTGCCGTCCAGCAGCAGCAGCAGCCGATGTCCCTGCGGCGGCGGCGGCGTCTCCGGCCAGGCGATCAGCAGGCGGTGGGCGCCGACATCCTGCGCCAGGCTGTGCGGCAGCCGGACGCCAGGCGGCGCTACCATGACATCCGCAGCCCGGCCGGGACGGTCCAGCCCGCGCCGGGGTGGGAGATCCGCGCGCGGGCCACCATGCCGCGGGCGCGCGGCGCGCCATGCGGCAGCGCCGGGTGGCCCGGCGGGGCGGCGGCGGGCCGGCGGGGCGCCCCGGCGGCAGGGCGATGCATCATAAAGGCGACCTTCGGGGCTCTCTCAAGGCCTCGATTACCGCTATTGCGAGTCATTCGCAATGCGCCCTTCCTTCGTTGTACGCCGGGTTCGAGTGCCGCCCGGCGACAGCCATTCCCGGACGCAGCGTGAACGGGACGGTCGCCGAAGCGACGGCGCAATAACTTTTTCGTGAACGACGGATCGGAGTGACAGGACAGCAGCACTGGCTTATCAAATCGCAACTGATAATCATTCTCACAAGGACCGCCGCGGATGACCACCCGATCCCGCCTGGCCGCCTCCATCTCGCGCACGGCGCTGCTGGCCGGCGCCGCACTCGCGGCGCCGCTGGTGCTGCTCGCCACGGCCACCGCCCAGACGGGAAACGCCCCAACCGTTCCGGATGGTGTCCTGCAGCTGCCCGACGTGAACATCGTCGCCACGGCGGAGGAGGAGCTGCGCCAGGCGCCGGGCGTCTCGATCATCACGCGGGAGGATATCCAGCGCCTGCCGCCGGCCAACGACATCTCCGACATCGTGCGCCAGATGCCGGGCGTGAACCTCACCGGCAACAGCTCCTCCGGCCAGTATGGCAACAACCGGCAGATCGACCTGCGCGGCATGGGGCCGGAGAATACGCTGATCCTGATCGACGGCCGCCCGGTGCGCAGCCGCAACTCCGTGCGCATGGGCCGCAGCGGCGAACGCAACACGCGCGGCGATTCGAACTGGGTGCCGGCGGATGCGATCGAGCGGATCGAGGTGCTGCGCGGCCCCGCCGCGGCGCGCTACGGATCGGGTGCGGCGGGTGGCGTGGTGAACATCATCACCCGCGCGCCGACGCGCGAATTCAGCGGCTCCGTCACGCTCTATGCCAACCAGCCGGAGGATGACCGCGAGGGCGACACGCGCCGCGTCACCGCCACGCTGTCCGGCCCGCTGTCGGAGGATCTGTCCTTCCGCCTGTTCGGCAACTTCAACCGCACGGATGCCGATTCGATCGACCTGAACAGGGATGCTGCGAACACCGTCACCGGAAACGTGCCGCCGGCCGGGCGCGAGGGCGTGGAGAATCGCGACGTCAACGCGCTGCTGCGCTGGAACATGATGCAGGGCCAAGTGCTGGAGCTGGAGCTGGGCCACAGCCGCCAGGGCAACATTTATGCCGGCGACCGTGCCGTGAGCGAGGCTGGCACCGCGCTGCTGGAGCAGCTGGCGAATAATGGCGCCGAGACCAATATCCTGACGCGCCAGACGCTGTCCCTGATGCATCGCGGCAATTGGAGCTTCGGCGATTCGCGCCTGCTGTTCATGTATGAGGCCACCGACAACAAGCGGCTGAATGAGGGCCTGGCCGGCGGCCCGGAAGGCAGCATTGCCACCGCCACCGGCTTCTCCACCTCCGAGCTGCGCAACACCACGGTGAATGGCGAGGTCAATATCCCGCTGCAATGGCTGGCGCCGCAACGCCTGACCATCGGCGCGGAGTATTTCGGCGAGAACCTGAACGACCCCTATTCGGTCACCCAGAGCACCGCCAATGGTGGCGCGATCCCCGGCCTTCCGACCGGCCCGCGCGACCCGCGTTCCTCCGCCGAGACCTATGCCGTCTTCCTCGAGAACAATATCGAGGCGACCGGCCGCCTGACCATCACGCCCGGCATCCGCTTCGACCAGCACAGCCGCTTCGGCGGCAATGCCAGCCCATCGCTGAACGGGTCCTATGAGCTGACGGAGACCCTGTCGCTGCGTGGCGGCGTGGCGCGCGCCTTCAAGGCGCCGAACTTGTACCAGTCCAATCCGAACTACCTGTACTACACCATGGGCAATGGCTGCCCGGTGGATTTCCCGAGCCTCGGCACCGGCTGCTACGTCGTCGGCAACCCCGATCTGCGGCCGGAGACCAGCCTGAACAAGGAGATCGGCCTCGTCTATAATGAGGCCGGCTGGAATGCGAGCCTGACCTACTTCCACAACGACTACGAGGACAAGATCGTTGCCGGCGTCGTGCCCGTCGGCCTCAGCACCACCCGTGGCCGCATCTTCCGCTGGGAGAATACGCCGGAAGCCGTGGTGCAGGGCCTCGAAGGCAATCTGCGCGTGCCGCTGGCCGAGAGCCTGACCTGGAACACCAACTTCACCTACATGATCGAGAGCGAGGACAAGACCACCGGCCAGCCGCTTTCGCTGATCCCGGAATACACGGTCAATACCTCCCTTACCTGGCAGGCGAATGAGGCGCTCAGCCTGTATCTGGCCGCGACGCATTTCGGCCGGCAGGAAGCGCGCAGCATCACGCAGAACGGTGCCGCCGCGACCGGCGATGCGTTGCTGGAGCGCAAGCCCTATTCGGTCGTCGATGTCAGCGCCACCTACCGCATCAACCCGACCACACGCTTCACCGCCGGCATCAGCAACCTGCTGGACGAGCAGCTGTTCCGCGAGGCGAATTCCAGCGGCGCCGGCGCCAATACCTACAACGAGCCGGGGCGCGCCTATTTCGTCAGCCTGACGGCGAGCTTCTGAGGCCGGCGCGTGTCCCTGCCGCCTGACTATCCGCGCGACGTCAGCTACCCGGCGCTGTTCCAGCGGGAGATGGCGCCGGGCTGGATCGCCGCGGTGCTGGGCGCGCTCGGCCAGCCGGCAACGGACCCGCAAGGTGACTTCGCCTATTGCGAGCTGGGCTGCGGCCCCGGGCTGACCAGCGCGATGCTGGCCGCGACGAATCCGCAGGCCCGCTTCACGGCGGTGGATGCCAACCCGCGCCACATTGCGCAGGCGCGCAGGCTGGTCGAGGCGGCCGGTGTCGCGAACCTCGATCTGGTGGAGGCGGATTTCGCCGATCTCGCCACCGCGGTGCCTGGCCGCTTCGACATCATCGCGCTGCATGGCGTCTGGTCCTGGATCGGCGCGGACGCGCAGCAGCAGGTGCTGGACTTCATCCGGCGCACGCTGAAGCCGGGCGGCACGGTCTATCTGCACGCCATGACGCATCCGGGGCTCTCCGCCGCCGCGGCCGGCCAGCAGCTTCTGCGCCGCCATGCCGCCAGCGTGACCGGAGGCTCGGCGGCGCAGGCGGAAGCCGGGCTGGCGCTGCTGGAAGGGCTCGCCAGGGCCGGTGCCGGCGTCTTCGTGGCGCATCCGGAGGAAGCGGCGCGGCTGGCCCGCGCCCGCGGCCAGGGCGGCGCCTATCTCGCGCATGAATTCCTGACGCCGCATTGGCAGCCCTGCCATGTCGCGGAGATGATGACGGCGCTCGCCGACGCAGGATGCACGCGCGCCGGCAGCGCCACGCCGGCCGACAACATCGATGCCGTCAGCCTGCCCGCCGCCACCCTTCCGCTGCTGCGCGGCATTGCGGACCCGAAGGTGGCGGAGACGCTGCGCGACCTGGCGCGGAACCAGGCGGAGCGGCGGGACCTGTACCAGCGCGACGCCGCGTCGCTCGACCTCGTCGCGCATCTGGCGGCGCTGCACGGCCAGGTGCTGGTCGCGCTGCCGGGCGCGCCCTCCGCCGGCGGCCTGGTCTTCGACACGCGCATCGGCCGGGTGGAGGGTGCGGCGGAGCTTTTTGGCCCGGTCTTGCAGGCGTTGGCGCGCGGCCCGTGCCGCTTCGCAGAGCTGCTGTCCTGGCCCACCTTTGCCGGTCATCCTGGCCTGCTGAACCAGGTCTTCCAGATGCTGACCTGGTCCGGCTGCGCCCATCCGGCCTTGCCCGTCCCGCCGCCCGCGGAAGCGGCCCATCGGCTGAACCGGCATCTGGCGGCTGAGGCGGTGGCGGCAGGTCGGACAACCTGGCTCGCCGCCCCCGCCATCGGCTCCGCCCTGCCCGCCACGGCCTGCGACCTGGCGGGCCTGCTGGGGCTGGACGGCCACGCCAGCTGCGGGCCGGAGGCGATGCTCGCCTGGCGGCGCGACAGGCAGCCGTGCTGGCAGGCGCTGGGCGCCATCCCGACACCCCCTCACCCGTGAAAGCGAAGATCATGCATAGGCCCTTCGGCGCAACCCGCCGCACCCTGCTCGCCGCCCTGGCCGGCGCCGCGCTGACCCGCCCCGCACTGGCGCAGTCCACGACGCGCAGCATCGCGCATGGCCGCGGCACCACCGCCGTGCCCGCCGATCCGCAGCGCGTGGTGGTCTTCGACATCGCCGCCCTCGACATGATCGATGCGCTGGGCTCTGAGAAGGTGGTGGGCGTCGCGGGCCGTGCCTTCCCGCCGCATCTGGCGAAATATGCCGGCGCGGAATACCCGAAGCTCGGCACGCTGTTCGAGCCGAATTACGAGGCGGTGAACGCCGCGCGGCCCGACCTGATCATCGTCGGCGGCCGTTCCGCCGCCAAGTATGATGACCTCGCCAGGCTGGCGCCGACCCTCGCCATGCATCCGGGCAATGAGGACTACCTGGCGCGCGTCATCACCAATACCCGCCTGATCGGCCAGGTCTTCGACCGCAGCGTGAAGGCGGAGGAGGTGGTGGCGGAGCTGAACGGCGCCGTCGCGCAGCTGCACCAGCGCGCCAGCCGTGGCGGCAAGGGGCTGGTGGTGCTGACCACCGGCAACCGCATGAGCGCCTATGGCGTCGGCTCGCGCTTCGGCGTGGTGCATGGCGCCTTCGGCGTGCCGCCGGCGGCCGAGGGCCTCGGCACCGCCAACCACGGCAATGCGGTGAATGCGGAGTTCATCCAGCAGACCAATCCGGACTGGCTGTTCGTGATCGACCGCGACGCCGCCATCGGCCGCGCCGGCGCGGCGCGGCGCATGCTGGACAACCCGCTGGTCCGGCAGACCACCGCCTGGCAGAAGAACCAGGTGGTCTATCTGGACCCGGTGAACTGGTACGTCGCGAATGGCGGCGTGCAGACCACGCGGCTGATGGTGCGCGAGATGGCGGAGGCCTATGGCCGCGCCGGCTGACGCCGCAACGTGATCCGCCTCGCCTTGGCCGGCGCCGTCGTTCTGGCGCTGGCCGTCGCCAGTCTTTTCGTCGGCGTCGGCAACGTCACCTGGTCCACGCTGATGGGCCAGGGGCCGCAGGGCGAGGCCGTTCAATTGCTGCTGGTCAGCCGCATCCCGCGCACGCTGGCGGTGCTGCTCGCCGGGCTGTCGCTCGGCGTGGCGGGGCTGATCATGCAGATGCTGGTCCGCAACCGCTTCGTCGAACCCTCCACCGCCGGCACCGCGGATTCCGCGGCGCTCGGGCTACTGGTGGTGACGCTTCTGGCGCCGGGCCTATCCATCTTCGGCAAGATGCTGGTGGCGTCGGGCTTCGCGCTGGCGGGCACGGCGCTGTTCCTCGTCATCCTGCAGCGCGTGCCACTTCGGTCCGTGCTGCTGGTGCCGGTGATCGGGCTGATGCTCGGCGGCGTGATCGACAGCGTCACCGGCTTCATCGCCTTCCGCACGGATATGCTGCAGTCGGTGAATGCCTGGATGATCGGCGATTTCTCCGGCGTGCTGGAAGGCCGCTACGAATTGCTCTGGGTCGCCTTCATTCTCGCGCTCGCCGCCTATCTCGCGGCGGATCGCTTCACGATTGCGGGAATGGGGGAGGCCTTCACCACGAATCTCGGCCTGAACCACGGGCGCATCATGGCCACGGGGCTCGCCATCGTCGCCATGGTGACCGCGGTGGTGGTGGTGACGGTGGGCATGGTGCCCTTCATCGGGCTGGTGGTGCCCAACCTGGTCAGCATGGCGATGGGCGACCAGGCGCGGCGCAGCATTCCCTGGATTGCGCTGAGTGGCGCCGGGCTGCTGCTGGCCTGCGACATCGCCGCGCGGCTGGTGGTGTTTCCCTTCGAGATCCCGGTCGGCACCATGGTGGGGGTTGCCGGCGCCGCGCTGTTCCTGGCGCTGCTGCTGCGACGGAATGCGCGCCTTGGCTGAGTCCCTGTCGCGAAGCCCGGGCCGCGTGCTGGCGCTGCTGCTGCTGGTCCTGCTGGGCTGCGTGGTGCTGTTCATGACGCTGGGCGTGCAGGGGTCCTGGAGCTTTGCGCTGCAGTTCCGCGCCGGCAAGCTGGCCACCATGCTGCTGGTCGCCTTCGCCATCGGCATCTCGACCGTCCTGTTCCAGACGGCGACGGGCAACCGAGTCCTGACGCCGGCCATCATGGGCTTTGATTCGCTCTATGTGCTGATCCAGACGCTGCTGATCTTCCACCTCGGCTCCGGCCTGGTGGTGGCGCTGGACCGGCGGCTGACCTTCGGCGTGGAGGTGGCGGCGATGATCGGCTTCGCCGCCCTGCTGTACTGGCTGCTATTCGCGCAGGGGCGGCGCAGCCTGCATCTGCTGGTGCTATCCGGCGTCGTGCTGGGCGTGCTGTTCCGCAGCCTGTCCGGCTTCCTGCAGCGGGTGATCGACCCGAACGAGTTCATGTTCCTGCAGGACCGGCTCTTCGCCAGTTTCAACCGGCCCGACCTGCCCCTGCTGGGCGTGGCGCTGCTGGCCGCGCTGGCGGTGGCCGGCTTCGGCTGGCGGCGGCTGGCGGGGTGGGATGTGCTGGTGCTGGGGCGGGATGCCGCCATCGGCCTCGGCCTGGATCACCGGCGGGAGGTGATGCTGATCCTGGTGCTGGTCGCCGTGCTGGTCGCCGTCTCGACCGCGCTGGTCGGCCCGGTCACCTTCTTCGGCCTGCTGGTGGCGCACCTGGCTTATGCGCTGGTGCCATCCCATCGCCACCGCCACCTGCTGCCCGCCGCCTGGCTGATCGGGGCGATCTGCCTGGTGGGCGGCCAGACGCTGCTGGAACGCGGGCTGGGCTATGACGGCAATCTGCGCGTCATCATCGATTTCATCGGCGGCGTCGTCTTCATCGCCCTGCTGATGCGGAGGTCCCTGCGATGATCGAGGTGGAGGGCGCGACCCGCCGATACGGCACCACGGTGGTGGTGGATGACGTGTCGCTGCGCCTGCCGGCCGGCGGCATCACCGCCATCATCGGCCCGAATGGCGCCGGCAAATCCACGCTGCTGGCGATGATCAGCCGCCTGCTGCCGCTCTCGGCCGGCCGCATCCGTGTCGCCGGCCTGGACGTCACCACGACGAAAAGCGATGTGCTGGCACGCCATCTGGCGATCCTGCGGCAGGATAATCACCTGGCGGCGCGACTGACGGTGCGGGACCTGGTGGCCTTCGGCCGCTACCCGCATTCCAAGGGCCGCCCCGGCGCGGAGGACAAGGCGCGGATCGACCAGGCCATCGCCTGGCTGGGGCTGGAGGCGCTGGAGGGGCGTTTCCTCGATGAGCTTTCGGGCGGCCAGCGGCAGCGCGCCTTCCTCGCGATGGTCCTGTGCCAGGACACGGACTACGTCCTGCTGGACGAGCCGCTGAACAACCTCGACATGTCGCACGCCGTGGCGACCATGCGGCAATTGCGCCGGGCCGCGGACGCGCTGGGCAAGACCATCGTGCTGGTGCTGCACGACATCAACTTCGCCTCCTGCTACGCCGACCACATCATTGTCCTGCGAGACGGGCACATCGCCTTCCAGGGTCCGCCAGCCGAGATCATGCGGCCCGAGGTCCTGCGCGACGCCTATGGGCTGGAGGCGACGATCCATGTGATCGGCGGCAACCTGATCGCGGTGTACTACACACGCGATTCGGATGCCTGATCCGGACCACGCCCTGCCGCCCTTCGCCGCGACGGCCGCCGCGCGCGGGTTCAGGGGTCGCGCAGGAAGCGGCGCGCGACGTCGGCGACCATGGCCGGCAGGTCGAGCGGGATCTCCATCGCGCTGACCTTGTCATCGATCAGCAGGAACGACAGGCCGTGCACGAAGGTCCACAGTTTCAGACCGCGCTCGAGGATCGATGGATGATCGATCGGCGCGCCGTAGCGATGCGACAGATGACGCAGCAGCACGCCGAAGGTCTCGCGGCCCTTCTGCATCAGTCCGGGATTGTGGCCATGCGTGCGCGTCAGGCTGAACATCAGCTTGAAGACGCCGCTCTCGCGCGTCGCAAACCGGATATAGGCCACCCCGATCGCCGCGACGGCCTCCTCGCTGCCCAGGGGATGCGCGTCGCCGGCCTCCTGCATGGCCGCCCTGTGGCGCTCCATGCCTTCCGAAGCGATGGCATCCAGCAGGGCGTCGCCGTCCGCGAAATAGCGATAAGGCGCCGCCGTCGAGACGCCGGCGGCGCGTGAGGCATCCGACATCGTCAGGCGGTCCGGACCCTTCTGTTCCACCAGAAGCGTCGCGGCCTCGATGAGGGCAGCCCGCAGGTCGCCGTGGTGATAGCGCGATTTCTTCATGCGGCGCCTTCATGCTGCCCGCCCCGAGGAAAAACCAGCCCTGAAAATGTCCTTGGCATCGCCCGGCCCACCTATGTTATGGCTTCTAACATAGCCGTCGGAGTTGTGCCATGCCAGGCCTCGGGAGCCGCCTCGTCAACACCGGTCTTGTGATCCGGAGCCTGGTCATGACCGGCGCCGTCATCGGCCTTGCCGCCGCGGCCGTACTGGGTGGAGGCGATCTGCTGGCGCAGCGCGCCGCCGCGGTCCCGTCACCGCCCGCGGCGCCGCTCACGCCGGTTGCGGTCGCGCAGGTGGCGCCGCGGCCGGGCTACGCCGTCACGCGCCGGTTCATCGGCCAGATCGAGGCCCCGGGCCGGATCGACCTCGGCTTCGAGCTGGGCGGGCGCATCGTCGAGATCCTGGCGCAGGAGGGGGACAAGGTTCGCCGCGGCGCACCACTCGCGCGGCTGGACACCGCGGCGCTGGAGGCGCAGCGCGCCGTGCTGCAGGCCGAACGCGCGGCGCTCGCCGCCGATGTGGAATTGGCGCGGCTGACGCGGACGCGGGACGAACAGCTGGCGCGTGGCGGCTTCCGGTCCGAATCGGCGCGGGATGATTCGCGGCTGGCCGTGGTGCGGCTGGCGGCCCGGATGGCGGCGCTCGACTCGCAGATCGCGGGCGTCGATATCCAGATCGCCAAATCCACCATCGCCTCCCCCTTCGATGCCGTGGTCGGGGGGCGGCTGGTGGACCCCGGGCAGAACATCGGCGCCGGCGCGCCGGTTCTCGCCCTGTTCGAGCAGGCGGCACCGCAGCTGCGCGTCGGGCTGCCGGTCGGCCTCGCCGGCCAACTCGCACCCGGCGCCGTCGTCCAGGTGGAGATCGAGGGGCAGCGCATGGCGGGGCGGGTGCTGCGCCTGCGTTCGGATCTCGACCCGCTCACCCGCACCCGCGGCATCGTCGTGGCGCTGCCCGGGGACGCGCAGCTCGCCTTCGGCCAGACCGGCAGCCTGCTGCTGGAGGAGGAGGTGGCGGAGCCCGGCTTCTGGGCGCCGGTCGCCGCCCTGCGCGAAGGTGGCCGCGGCAGCTGGACCGTGCTGTCGATCGCCAGCGGCCCGGCCGGTGAGACGGTGGCGCCGGCGGCGGTCGAGGTCATCCACATGGCGGGCGACCGCGTCTTCCTGCGCGGCGTGCTGGCGCCCGGGGCCAGGTTCGTCGCCCGCGCACCGGCCCGGGTCGCGCCCGGCCAGGTCGTCGCGGTGCTGGCGGAGTGATGGCGATGGAAACCCTGTTCTTCCGCCAGCCGCGCCTCGTCGTGCTGTCGCTGTTCGTCCTGATCGTCTCCGGCCTCTCGGCCTTCGTGACCATCGGGCGGCAGGAAGACCCGACCATCACGAACATCTTCGCCTCCATCACCACCGTCTATCCCGGCGCCGATCCCGGACGGGTGGAGGCGCTGGTCACCGCCAAGATCGAGACGCGGCTGCGGACCATCCCGGAGATCGCGGAACTGTCCTCGACCTCCGCCACCAGCGTCTCCGTGGTGCTGGTCGACCTGGCGGACACCGTGCCGGTCGCGCGCATTGAGCAGGTCTGGGCGGAAATCCGCGATGCGATCGCCGATGTGCGCCGGGATTTCCCCCCAGGTGTCCAGGAACCGGAATTCAACAGCGACGGCGCCGGCGGCTATGCTGCCATCTTCGCCATCACCGCGCCCGCCGGCCATTCCCTGTCCCGCGCGGCGCGGGAGGCGGAGGCGCTGGCGGATGCGCTGCGGACCGTGCCCGGCACCAAGCTGGTCGACCTGCACGGCGCGCCGGAGGAGGAGGTGCTGGTCAGCGTCGATCCCGCCAGTGCCGCGGCGCTCGGCCTGACGGCCGATGCCATCTCCGCCGCGATTCGCGCGGCGGATGCGAAGATGCAGGCCGGGCGGCTGCGCGGCGCCGCCAGCGACCTGCTGCTCGGCATCACCGGCGAGATCACCGGGCTCGACCGCCTGCGCCGCGTCGTGGTGCGGGAGGATGCGGCCGGGCGCGCCGTGCTGCTGGGGGACATCGCCAGCGTGACGCGCGGCGCCCGTGCGCCCGCCGCGGAGGCCGCGATTCATCGCGGCCTGCCCGCCATCCTGGTTTCCGCGAAGCTGGAGGAAGGCCTGCAGGTGGACCGCTGGATGGCGCGGATGCGCGCCACGGCCGAAGGCTATGGCGCAGCGATGCCCCTGGGCCTCGGCGTCGAGATCGTCTTCGACCAGAGCCGCTACACCGCCGAACGCCTGCGCGAGATTTCCATCAACATGGCGCAGGGCGTGGCGCTTGTCGTCCTGGTGCTGTTCCTGACGCTCGGCTGGCGATCCGCCCTGATCGTCGCGATGGCGCTGCCCATTGTCACGCTCGCCTCGATCGCCACGCTGAAGGCGCTGGGCGTGCCGATCCACCAGATGTCGGTCACCGGGCTGATCGTGGCGCTCGGCCTGCTGGTCGATGCGGCCATCGTGATGGTGGATGACATCGGGGCACGGCTGCGTCGCGGCATGGCACGGATCGACGCCGTCGCAACCTCCGTGCGCCGGCTGGCCATGCCGCTGCTGGCCTCCACGGTCACGACGATCCTGTCGTTCCTGCCGCTGATCCTGCTGCCTGGCCCGGCTGGCGATTTCGTCGGCTCCATCGCCATCGCCGTCGTCGTGATGCTGGCCTGGTCCTTCGTCGTGGCGGTGACCATCACGCCGGCCATCGCCGGCTGGTGGCTGCGCAGCGCGGATGGCGCGCCGCGGCGGGAGGGGCCGCTGCTGCGGCTGTTCCGCGGCAGCGTGCGGCTTGCCATTGCCAACCCGGTCCGGGCCATCGCGCTTTCCATGGTCCTGCCGGTGCTCGGTTTCGTCGCGCTGCCGACGCTGACGGCGCAGTTCTTCCCGGGCGTGGACCGGGACCAGTTCACCATGGATGTCGAACTTCCGGTCGGCGCCGCCCTGGCACAGACCACCGCGACGGTCCGCGGACTCGACGAAAGGCTGCGCGCCGAGCCCGACATCGTCTCGGTCACCTGGGTGCTCGGCCGCTCCGCGCCCGCCTTCTACTACAACATCGTTGGCAACCGGGACCAGGCGCCGGGTTTTGCGCAGGCGCTGATCACCACAGCCTCTCCCGCCGCCACGGACCGGCTGGTCCGCGCGCTGCAATCCAGCCTGCCGCCGGCGTTTCCGGAAGCGCAGCTGCTGCTGCGTGGACTGGTCCAGGGGCCGCCGGTGGATGCGCCGGTGGAATTGCGCCTGATCGGCCCGGACATCGCCACGCTGCGCGAGGTCGGCGACGCGCTGCGCGCCCTGGTCGCAGCGCAGCCGCAGGTGACCGTCGCACGCACCACGATTGGCGGCGGTGCGCCAAAGCTGATGCTCGACATCGACGAGGCCCGCGCACGGCTGCTCGGCCTCGACCTCGCGCAGGTGGCACGCCAGATGGAGGCGGGGCTGGAGGGTGTGGTGGGCGGCTCACTGCTGGAAGGCACGGAGGGATTGCCGGTGCGCGTACGGCTCGGCGCCGGGCTGCGCGGCGAGGCGACCGCCATTGCGGACATGCCGATCCTGCCACCCGCCGCCCCGGCGCTGTCCGCCCAGGGGCAGTTTCCGGGCGTGGCGCTATCATCACTGGGCACGCTGCGGCTGACGCCGGCGGAAAGTGCCGTGACGCGGCGCAACGGCGAAAGGGTGAACACCATCCAGGCCTTCCTCATGCCGGGTGTGCTGCCGCAGGAGGCGCTGGGCGCGGTGCTGCGCAGCGTGGACGCGGAAGGCTTCGAACTGCCGGCGGGCGTGCGGATGGAAACCGGCGGCGACGCCGATGCGCGCGCTTCCACCGTGCAGGCGCTGATCGCGCCGCTCGGGCTGATCGTGGTGCTGTCCATCGCCGTGGTGGTGCTGACCTTCAACTCCTTCCGGCTGACCCTGATCGCCTTCCTCGCGGCGGGCCTGTCCGCCGGCCTGTCGCTGCTGGCACTCGCGGTGTTCAACTATCCCTTCGGTGTCAACGCGATCATCGGCCTGATCGGGTCCATCGGCGTGTCGATCAACGCCGCGCTCATCGTCATCTCCGCCCTGCAGGAGGATGAGGCGGTGGCGATGGGCGACCAGGCGGCGGTGGCCGAGGTGGTGGTCGGCGCTGGCCGCCACATCCTGTCGACGGCGATCACCACCTTCGGCGGCTTCCTGCCGCTGATCCTGGGTGGCGGCGGCTTCTGGCCGCCCTTCGCCATGGCCATCGCGGGTGGCGTGCTGCTGTCGCCGCTGCTGGCCTTCTGGTTCACGCCGGCGATGTTCGTGCTGGTTCACAGGCGGCTGCCAGCACCGGTGCCCGGCGCGCTGCCTCAGCGCCATGACGATGCACGTCACCAGGCACATCCCATCCTCGTCGCGCCGGGTGGCGCGGGCTATGCCGGGATAGCGCGGAAGGGCTGACGCCGCGCCGGCGCATGGAGGCAGAGAATCGCCAAAGGCTTGGCGCGCATACGCCTTCATGCGGTCGCGCGGCATCCTCCGCTGGGTTCCGCTGGCAGCGCCAAATGTCGTGGTGGTGGTAGGGGGTCGCTCAGACGCTGCGATTCTGGTGCGGGCGACCGGCAGGACGCGGCTCTCCGGCATGGTCCCCGAGTTGCGTGTCGGCCCGCGCCCCATGGATGACGGCCTCGAGTAAGCTCATCAGCTTCGAAATCGAGACAGGCTTGGTGACGTGGGCGGACGCTCCGTGCTCGGAGCTCAGCCGTTCCGGTTCATCGCCGGTAAGCCCGGTGAGAATCACGACAGGATTGCGGAAGCCTCTGCGGTTCAACGCGCTGAGGAACTCCCAGCCGTCGCCGTCTGGAAGAGTAGGGTCCAAGACGACGGCACTGAACTCTGGTACCGATTTCGCCAGGCACTTCTCGGCCTCATGGATGCTTCCCACCCCCACAGCACGGAACCGCCCGCTCAACTGAAGCACGTCAGTCAGCAGCCCCCGCAAGGTGTGATCATCTTCAACAACCAAGATCCAGGGTAGCAATTGCTGCTCCGTTGCCAGCCGAGCGGCTGCTCCAAGAGACGGTGATTAAGACGCTACCTTTCGTGGAATGCAAACTATCGAGGACCACTATTGCGTGTGCGCAAGAGCGACTTCCAATGCGCGTGCGACGCGCGCCTTCAATCGATGAAGGGTGGGTCGCTATCCGCGCAAGTGGTCATGCTCTCCGACCCAGGCAGCACGACGGCCCGACAAGCGCGCCGCCGGTCCGTGGATGGCGACGCGTGGAGGAGGATCCGGCTTTTCGCGCCGAGGGGCGCGACAGGGCCGCGCTCAAACCGGCCATCTGGTCGCGCGGGCGAGCAAGCATGACGCAAAGCCCGTTGGCCATCCGGCGCCAGGACGCCGCCGGTGGTGCAGGCTTACCGCTAGGCGCAGCTGCGCCGGGTCGAGGGCATGGGCCGCGGCGTGCTCAAATGCTGGGGAAAACCGCTGCGGCTATCCCAATGCTTCGTTGAAGCTGCAGGACGCAGCAGTCAGAGCTCGACCCGAGTTGCATCTGCCGCGTTACACCCCGGTTGCCCGAGTGCCACCAGCGTTCAGCTTTCGGCTCTTGACCCATTGGGAAATATGGTGCCGACACCCGGGATTGAACCGGGGACCTACTGATTACGAATCAGTTGCTCTACCGCTGAGCTATGTCGGCGCACCATCAGCGCGGCCCTATAGCGCCGCGCGCGCCGCGCGACAACCCGCATCCCAACCCTCCCATGACCGTCCCATCCAAAGCTGCTAACCTTCCCCCCAGATGCGTCGTCTCCTCCTCCTTCTCGTCATCCTCCTCGTGGGCGGTGCTGCCGCCTGGGTCCGCTACGGATTGCCGCCGCGCGTCGGCATCGCGCTCGCCACCCAGGGCACGGCGCTGGAGGCGGTCTATGCCACCGGGACGGTGGAACCGGAGCAATGGGCCCGCATCGGCCCCGCCATCCGCGGTCGCCTGACGGAGGTGCTGGTGGAGGAAGGCGCACGCGTCGCCGAAGGCCAGCCCCTGGCCCGGCTCGATGACCGCCAGGCCCGCTCCGCCGCGACGGAGGCCGAGGCCCGCGCCCGCTTCGCGGCGGAGGATCTGTCCCGCACCCGCACCCTGGTGGCGCGCGACATCACCGCCCGCACCACGCTGGAGCGCGCGGAGCGGGATGCCCAGACCGCCAGCGCCCTCGCCGCTGCCGCCAACCAGCGGCTGGATGACTACATCGTGCGCGCCCCCACCTCCGGCCTGGTGCTGCGCCGCGATGCTGAGGTGGGCGAGGTGGTGGACACCCCCGCCGCCCTGTTCTGGGTTGGCGAACCCCGCCCGCTGCGAATCACGGCGGAGGTGGATGAACAGGACATCGCCCGAATCACCCCGGGCCAGCGCGCCCTGCTGCGCGCCGATGCCTTCCCCGGCCGCCCGATGGTGGCGGAGGTCGGCCAGATCACGCCGAAGGGAGATACCGTCCGCAAGGCCTACCGCGTGCGCCTGGCGCTGCCGGATGACACGCCTCTGCGAATCGGCATGACGGTCGAGGCCAATATCGTGCTGCGCGAAACGCCCGATGCGGTGCTGGTGCCGCCCGCCGCCGTGGTGCTGCCGCCGGCGCCGCGCGATGCCTCCCCCACCGCGCCGCCCGCAGCCCCCCCCGGCACCACCCGCCGCGCCCATATCTGGGTGGTGGAGAAGGAAGTGGCGCAGCGGCGGGAGGTCGAGATCGGCGTGCAGGCGCCACGCAGCATCGAGATCCTGCGCGGCCTGGCGGCCGGTGAGGCGGTGGTGCTGAACCCGCCGGAGGGGCTTGAGGACGGCGCCGCGGTGCGGCTGGAGGCGACGCCCGCGCCATGAGGCTGCTGCTGGACCTGGCGCGCGGCATGCTGACGCGGCGCCTGCGGCAGACCCTCGTTTCCGTCACCGGCATCGCGCTCGGCGTCGCCTTCTTCATCGCCACCGCCGCCATCATGCGCGGCTTCCAGACCTATTTCGTCACGCAGATCATCGACGTCTCGCCGCATGTCACCATCAAGGACGAATCGCGGCGCCCCACCGCCCAGGCGGCCGAGCTCGCCCATCCGGATGGTGCCGTTCTGGTGCATGGCGTGAAGCCGCGGGACCGGGTGCGCGGCATCCGCAATGCCGCGCTGAAGGTCGCGATCCTGGAGGCGATGGAGGGGGTTGCCGCCGCCCCCGTGCTGCAGGCGCAATCCCTGCTGCGCTACGGGTCCCGCGACGTCTCCGCCGTGCTGACGGGGCTGGAGCCGGAACGCCACCGCCGCGTCTCCAACATCGAGGAGGACATGATCGCCGGCACGCTGGACGATCTGCGCCGCTCCGCCAACGGCATCATCGTGGGGGAGGCGCTGGCCTGGCGGCTCGGCATCGGCATGGGGGATACGCTGTCGGCCGTGGCGCCGAATGGCACGGTGCTGTCGATGAAGGTGGTGGGCCTGTTCCGCACCGGCATCCAGGCGGTGGACCAGGGGCATGGCTTCGCGCTGCTGAAGGTGGCGCAGGTGCTGGCGGACCGGCCCAATGTGGTGAACCAGATCCTGATCCGCCTGGCGGATGTCACGCAGGCCGAACCCATGGCGCGGCAGATCGAGGCTCGTTTCGGCGACCGGACGGAAAGCTGGGAAGAACAATCGGCCAATATCCTGACCGTCTTCGTCATCCAGAACGCAATCATGTTTTCCGTCACCGGCGCCATCCTGCTGGTCGCCGCCTTCGGCATCTACAACGTGATCTCCACCGTGGTGATCGAGAAGACGCGCGACATCGCCATCCTGAAATCGCTCGGCTTCACGGAAGGGGATATCCAGCTGCTGTTCCTGGTGCAGGGCATCGTCGCCGGGCTGCTCGGCGCGCTGGTGGGCTGCATTCTGGGCGCGCTGATGATCGAGGGGCTGGCGCTGATCCGCTTCGGCACCGACACCCCCTCCGGCCAGGGCCAGTTCCTGCTGGACCGGGATTGGCGGCTGTATCTGCTGGCCAGCCTGTTCGCCATGATCGCGGCCGCGCTCGCCTCCGTCATTCCGGCGCGGCGGGCCAGCCGGCTGGACCCGGTACAGGTGGTGCGGGGCGCGGCGTGACGATCCCGGAGGGTGGCGCACCCTTGCTGGAGGCGCGCGACGTGACCCGGCGCCTGCCGGAAGGCCCGGTGCTGGTGCGGGATATCAACCTGACCCTGCGGGCGGGCGAGTTCGTCGCCGTCACCGGCCCCTCCGGTTCCGGCAAATCGTCGCTGCTGTATCTGCTCGGCCTGCTCGACCGGCCGAGCGAGGGGCATGTGCTGCTCGAGGGGCAGGACACGGCAAGGCTGCCGGCGGCGGAGCTGGCGGCGCTGCGCCTGGCGCGGCTCGGCTTCGTCTTCCAGTTCCACTTCCTGCTGCCGGAATTCACCGCGCTGGACAATGTGCTGATCCCGATCCGCCGCCGCGGCCTGCTGCGTGGCGCGGCGGCGCAGGACCGGGCGATGGGGCTGCTCGATGCCTTCGGCCTGGCGCCGGCCGCCCAGAAACTGCCGGAACAGCTTTCCGGCGGCATGCGCCAGCGCTGCGCCATCGCGCGCGCCTTGGCCAACGACCCGGCGCTGATCCTGGCGGATGAACCGACCGGGAATCTGGACAGCGTGAACGCCGCTGCCGTCTTCGACATTTTTGCCCGGCTGACGCGGGAGGAGGGCCGCGCAGTGGTAGTGGTGACGCATGACGTAGCACTCGCCGGCCGCGCCAGCCGGCGGGTGCACCTGGTGGACGGCGTCATCGAAAGCGACGCGGCGCAGGGGTAAGCCCCCGCCCCGCCGCTGCGCGGTCACCCTCCCCTGCGAAGCGGGGTAGGGTCGGGGTGGGGGCCCGCCCCCCTACCCCACCGTCGCCGGCAAGGTCTGCGGGCTGGTCCAGTTGATCGTCCCGACCGCCTGGCATTTCGGGCAGACCGGCGCCCACTGCTCATGGTCCGTCCCGCAGGCGGCACAGCGCCAGCGCGGCTCCGGCGCGGCGGTCGCCGCCTGGCGCAGCCAGCGGGCCTGGGCAGCGCGGCCTTCCGGCGTCTCGCCATGCTCCGCCTCCTCCAGGTCGCTCAGCGCGAGGAAGGCGCGGCGATCGGCCTGGCCGGAGGCGACCAGCGCATCCAGCTCCTGCCGCGCGCGGCCGGTCAGCCCGGCCTCCAGCGCTGCGCGGCCCACCAGCAACCGGCTTTCGGCGTGCCGCGGATTGCCCTTCACCAGCACCTCGGCGGATTTCATCCGGGCCAGCGCGTCCACGTCATCCACCAGATAGTCGCGCGCCAGGTCAGGATGCGGCTGCGCGGTCCAGGCCTGTTCCAGCACGGTCCGCCCCCGGCGCGGGCTGCCGCCATCCTTCAAGCGCTGGGCATGGGCGAGCGCCACCGGGGCGAAGGCCGGGTCGGCGGCGAAGCCCTGGCGTTCCAGTTCCGCAGCGCGCGTCGCATCCGGCTCCTGCCCCGCGGCAGCCAGGGCGAGCGCCGCCTTGCCGGCGCCGGGCGGGGCCAGCGTCAGCGCCTCCCGCCAGTCGCGCATCCGCAGCGCCAGCGTCTCACGCTCCTGGCGCAGCCAGGCGGCGCCGGGCTGGACGGCCTCGGCCTCCCGCGCGAGGCGCTGCGCGGCGGGCCAGTCCTCGCGCTGGATCGCCTGGCGCAGCAGGCCGCGCAGGCCGAGGAAGCGGGCATCGGGCGTCGCGGCAAGCTGGCGGAAGATCTCGGTCGCCGCTTCCTCCCGCCCGGCCAGGCGCTCCGCCTCGGCGGCCAGCAGCAGGGTCTGCGGCGTATCGCCCAGCCCCTTGCGGGCGCGCTTCACCTCGATGCGCGCGGCGTCGGATGTGCCGGCGGCCAGCGCCACCAGCGCCCGCGTCACCGCGGCATCACCCTCGCCACGCCGGCGGGCGGCCTTGCGGGCGCGCATCCGGCCGGGCAGGCGCCGCAGCGCGGAAATCGCCACCAGGATCAGGTGCAGCAGCAGGAACAGCACCGCCAGCAGCAGCAGCGCCACCGGCAGGCCGACCAGCACCTCCGCATCGCCGACGCGGATTTCCACCGCGCCGCCGACCTGGGCGAGCCACAGGATGCCAGCGATGCCGGCGGCGAGAAGAACCAGGTAGATCAGGGCGCTGCGCATGATCCGGCCCTCAGCCCGCGGCCAGGGCGCGCAGCGCGGTCCGGGCAGCGATCAGCGCCTCCGCCCGCTCGACCCAGGACTGCATCGCGGCCTGGGCGGGCGGCGAGAGGCGGCGCAGCGGCGGCAGGCTGCCTTCAAGGTCACCAGCTTCCAGCGCGCGACGCGACTTCTCGATCTCGGCGGCGGCGGCATCACCCCAAAGAACCTCCTCACCACGCCGCACCGTCACCAGGCCGGAAAGGCGGGAGACGGCGGAATCCAGCACGCCCTGGCCCTGGCGCGCCGGGTCGCTGGCGGCATGGGCGGCGCGCGCCGCATCCTCGAAGGCGAGGCGCAGGCCGGATTCGGTGGGCGGGGCGGCCTCCGCATAGCGGGTCAGCGCGGCTGGCGGGTCGCGCAGCGTGCCGAGCGCGCCGCCCAGCGGGGCTCCGGCCTCCAGCGCCGCGCGAAGCTGGTCCAGCGTGGCGAGCCGGCCGGCGCGGCCTTCCAGCGCGGACAGGCGCTGCGCCTGGCCTTCCAGATCCTGGATGCGCTGCGCCTGCACGGCGATATCCGTGCGGCGCTCGGCCAGTGCCGATTCCAGCGCGGCCAGCCGCTCCGTCAGCCGTGTCTCCAGGGAACCGAGGCGCTCGGCGGTCTGGGACTGCGCCTGTTCCGCCGTGCCGACGCGGGTCGCCAATTCGCGCGCCACGCCCTCGATGCGGGCGGAGCTTGCGGTGGCGCGGGCTTCCTCCTGCTGGATCGCCGCCTCGGCCCGCTGTGCCAGGCCATCCACGCGCTGGCCCAGCGCCTCCACCGCCGCACGCGGCGCCAGGTTTTCAAGCGCGCTGCGCGGGGCGAGACCTTCCAGCGCGCTCCGCGGCGCGAGATCCTCCAGCGCGCTCCGCGGCGCGAGATCCTCCAGCGCACTCCGCGGCGCGAGATCCTCCAGCGCACTCCGCGGCGCGAATTCGCTGGTATCCACCGCCGGCCGTGCGGCGGCTTCCTGCGCGGCCTGCTCGGCGGCGGCGATGCGGGCTTCCAGCGGGGCGACATCCGGCCCGCCACGGCCCTCCAGCGCGGCCAGCCGCTGCTCCAGCGCCGCGATCTGGCCGGCCAGCGCCGGGTCCGCACTGCGGCCGGCTTCCTGCGGCAGGGGCCGGGCCAGCAGCCAGGCAACGGCGCCCACCAGCACCACGGCCGCGACCAGGATGGGCAGGGCGGCCGGGTCCAGGCGGAAGCGGCGGAAGCGCTCGGCGAAGGAGGGGGGCGGGGTCTGGCTCATGGGTCTCCTGGCGCGGCTAGAGCATGTTCAGGTGAGGCAAGGCCGCTGAACGTCTCGCATACTAGGGCCGGGCTGCCCCACCCCGCGGGACGGGGCCGAGCAGCGCCAGCAATGCAGTCTCGGTCGGCCGCGCCGCGATCCGAAGATCACGCCACGGCAATGGTGCGAGGGCCGTCCGGGCCGCTTCCGCAACCCGGGGGCTGATCACCAACGCCGCCATGCGCCCGATCGTCTCCGCATGCCCGGCCTCCCGAAACAAAGTGATGGCACAGCGCGCGGACCGAGGCGAGTGGAACAGGATGGCGGATGGCGCCTCGCCGGCGGCCAGCGCATCCCGCACCGGCTCCGGCAGCGCGGTTGCGGGCCGCGCGGCATAGGCGATGCGGCGCAACACGCGGAAGCCGCGGCCGCGAAGATCCGCCGCCAGGTCCAGCGCATAGCCCTGCCCGACCGCCAGCAGCAGCGGCCCCGCCTGCGGGTCGAGTCGCGCCGCGGCCAGCCGGGCGAGGTCCGCCGCGGTGCCCGCCGCCGCCTCCGCCTGCGCCCAGCCGGCGGCGCGCGCTGCCTCGGCGGTGGCCTCGCCCACCGCCAGCAGCGGCAGGCTGGCGGGGGCGGGCAGCGCACGGGCGGCGGCGCGGCTGGTCAGCAGCACGGCCTGGCAGGCCGGCAGCGTGAAGCCGCGCGGCGCCAGCACCAGGGCGGGCGCCAGCAGTGGCCGCCAGCCCAGCGCCGAGAGCCGCGCCGCGGTCTCGGCCCCGCCCGGCTCGGGCCGGGTTACCAGAACGGTGGAGGGGTCTGCCGGCAAGCCTGGGGATCAGGCAAAAAGATCGGCGGGGCTGTCCCGGCGCAGGCTGTCGCCCAATTCGCGCCCGAGCGCCGCCGCCTGGGCCACTTCCCCCAGCAGGCTACGCTTCAGCAGGAAGGACCCATCGGCGCGGGCCACCAGCCCGGTCAGATGCAGGCGCCCGTCGCTCAGCAGCCGCGCATGGCCGCCGATCGGCGTGCGGCAGGACCCGTCGAGCGCCGCCAGCAGGCCGCGCTCCGCCTGGCTGACCGCCGCCGCCTCCCGGTCCTCGATGGCGGAGAGCAGTTCGAGCAATTCGAGGTCATCCGCCCGCACCGTGACGCCGACGATGCCCTGGCCGGCCGCCGGCACCATGGCATCCGGGTCGATGACGACGGAGGCGCGGTCCTCCATCCCCAGCCGGCGCAGGCCGGCCAGCGCCAGCAGCGTCGCCGCCGGGCCACCCTCCGCCGCCAGCTTGGCGAGCCGGGTCTGCACATTGCCGCGGATCATCTCGATCTTCAGGTCCGGCCGCGCATGAAGAATTTGCGCCTGGCGGCGGACGGAGGCCGTGCCGATCACCGCGCCGGCGGGCAGCGCCGCATAGGGGTCGGAGGGGTCCGGCGCATCGCAGCGCGGGCCGAGGATCAGCGCATCCCGCGCATCCTCCCGCCGCAGGGTGCAGGCCAGGACGATGCCGGGCGGCATCTCCGTCTCCAGGTCCTTCAGGCTGTGGACGGCGAAATCGATCCGGCCATCCAGCAGCGCCTCATGGATCTCCTTGGCGAACAGGCCCTTGCCGCCGATATCCGCCAGGCGCTTGTCCTGGATCCGGTCGCCGGAGGTGGCGATGGCGTGTTCCTCGAAGGCCTTGGCGTCCCGCAGCACCGGGCAGAAGCGGGTGATGATCGACACGAAGTGCCGCGTCTGCCACAGCGCCAGCGGCGAGCCCCGCGTACCAACGCGAAGCGGCAGGCTGCGGAAATGGGGCCGGATCGGGTTCGGCGCCTGGCGGGCATGCGGCCCGTCATAGGGCTGGGCAGGATGTACGGCGGACATGCCGCCTATTAGGCCCCCCATGGCGCCGTTGAAAGTGGCGGCGATCAAAGATGCGGCCGATGAAAGGGCGCGGGATGATGGAAGCGATGCGTGATCTGCGGGGCGACGAATTGGTGCTCGGCCTCGAATCCTCCTGCGATGAGACCGCCGCCGCCATCCTGCGCGCCGACGGCACCATCCTGGCCGAGGCCGTGCTGTCCCAGCTCGCGGAACACACCCCCTATGGCGGCGTGGTGCCGGAGATCGCGGCGCGGTCCCACCTGGCGCATCTGCCGGCCCTGGTGCGGCGCGTGCTGGACCAGGCGGACACCACGCCGGCCGGGCTGGCGGCAGTGGCGGCCACCGCCGGGCCGGGGCTGATCGGCGGGCTGATCGTCGGCGCCACGCTGGGCAAGGGCATCGCGATCGCCCAGGGCATCCCCTATCTCGGCATCAACCACCTGGAGGGCCATGCGCTGACGCCGCGGCTGCCGGGGGTGCATCCAGGTGGATTGGCCTTCCCGTACCTGCTGCTGCTGCTCTCGGGCGGGCATTGCCAATGCGTGCTGGTGGAAGGGGTCGGCCGCCACCGCCGCCTGGGCACCACGCTGGATGACGCGGTGGGCGAGGCTTTTGACAAGTCCGCCAAGCTGCTCGGCCTGCCCTGGCCGGGCGGGCCGCATCTGGAAAGGCTGGCGGCGACCGGGGATGCGAAGCGCTTCACCCTGCCGCGGCCGCTGCTGGGGCGGGCCGGCTGCGACTTCTCCTTCAGCGGGCTGAAGACGGCGGTGGCGAATATCGTGGCGAAGGGGCTGGACGATCAGGGCCGCGCGGACCTGGCCGCCGGCTTCCAGGCCGCCGTCTCCGCCACCCTGGCCGACCGCGCCGCGCATGCGCTGGCCATGGCGCCGGGGGCTGTGGCGCTGGTCGTCTCGGGCGGGGTCGCGGCCAACCAGGGGGTGCGGACCGCGCTGGCCGGGGTGGCGGCGCGGGCCGGGTTGCCCATGGTGGCGCCGCCCATTCGCCTGTGCACGGACAATGCAGTGATGATCGCCTGGGCCGGGATCGAGCGTCTGCGGGCCGGGCTGACGGAGCCGCTGGACCACGCGCCGCGGCCGCGCTGGCCGCTGGCGGAGCTGGCGAACCCGGAACCCTGACGGTTCGACCGCGTTCTGCCGATCCTACTCAACGGAGGACGCTTCCCCAATGACTATGATCCCCCGCCTTGCCGCTGCCCTGGTTCTCACCGCCGCCGTCGCCGCCTGCGGCCAGACCCCGGGCCAGCGCGCGGTTTCCGGTGGCCTGCTTGGCGCTGGTACGGGTGCCGCGGTGGGCTCGCTCTCCGGCAATGCCGGCACCGGGGCGCTGATCGGCGGCGGCGTCGGTGCCGTCGGCGGCGCCGCGACGGCGCCCAGCCGCTACTGAGCAACGCCTTGGGTTGCGCCGCCCCCGCGGCGGCGCTACCCGCTGCGGCGTGAACTACAGACACGCCTTCCACGCCGGCAATGCCTGCGACGTCGCCAAGCACGCTCTGGTGGTGGCGCTGATCCGGGCGCTGCGCGGCAAGGACAAGCCGTTCCGGGTGCTCGACACCCATGCCGGACTCGGCAGCTATGTGCTGGCCTCTGCCGAGGCCGAGCGAACCGGCGAATGGCGCCAGGGCATCGGCCGTGTCGCCGATATCGCAGACGGCCCATTGGCCAACTACACCGCGCTGGTCCGCGCCGCCGGCTTCCCGGATATCTACCCCGGCTCGCCCGACCTCGTCCGCGCTTTGCTGCGCCCGGATGACCGGCTGGTGCTGTGCGAACTGCACCCGGAGGACCACGCGACCCTCCGCGCCCGCTACGCCCGGGACCGCCAGACCGCTGTGCATCTGCGCGATGCGTGGGAGGCGGTGGAGGCGCTGACCCCCTTCCCCGAGCGGCGCGGCCTGGTCCTCATCGACCCGCCCTTCGAGCAGCCCGGCGAGTTCGAGCGCTGCGCCACGGCCCTGGCCCGTCTGCGCCACCGCTTCCGCGCCGGTATCATCGCCGCCTGGTACCCCATCAAGCACCGCGCGCCGGTCCGCGCCTTCCACACCGCGCTGCGCGATGCCGCGGTGCCGGACTGCATCACGGCGGAGCTGCTGCTGCGCGAACCCACGGACCCGACCCGCCTGAATGGCTGCGGGCTGCTCGTGGCCAATGCGCCGCATGGCTTTGCGGAGCAGGCCGGGGCGATTCTCACTGCGCTGCTGCCGCATCTGGCCGCCGGCGAGGCGGGCGCCGCCGTCTCGGTCCAGCGCATCACCCCGGAATAGGAGACCCCGGCATGCCCCGCCCGCGTCGCATCGCGATTCTCGGCGCCGGCGCCTGGGGCACGGCGCTCGCCCTGCAGGCGGCGCGGGCGGGCAATGCCGTGGCGCTGTGGACGCGCGATGCTGCCCGCGCCGCCGCCATGCGCGAAGCCCGGGAGAATACGCGCTACCTGCCCGGCCAGCCCTTCCCCGCCACCTTATCCGTGACAGCCGACGCCGCCGCCGTGCTGGAGGGTGCCGCCTTCGCCCTGCTGGTAGTGCCGGTGCAGCATCTACGCGCCGTGGTGGCAGGGCTGCCGCCGGGCGGCTGCCCGCTGGTGGTCTGCGCCAAGGGGGTGGAGCGCGGCTCGCTGTGCCTGCCGCTGGAAATCCTGGCGCAGCTTCGCCCGCACGCCCATGCCGCCGTGCTGTCCGGCCCCAATTTCGCGCATGAGGTGGCCGCCGGCCTGCCCGCCGCCGCCGTGGTCGCCAGCCGCGACGCCGCGCTGCGCGGCCTGGCGGCGGACCTGCTCGGCACCGCGGGTTTTCGCCTGTATGGCGGCGATGATCCGATGGGCGTGCAGGTCGGCGGTGCCGCAAAGAACGTCATCGCCATTGCCGCGGGCGCCGTGATCGGCGCCGGGCTGGGGGAGAATGCGCGCGCCGCGCTGGTCACCCGGGGCCTGGCCGAACTGTCCCGCCTGGCGGTGGCGCTGGGCGGGCGGGCAGAGACGGCGGCGGGGCTGTCGGGGCTCGGCGACCTGCTGCTGACCACGACCGGGCCGGGCAGCCGCAACACCTCGCTCGGCATGGCGCTGGCGCGTGGTGCGACGCTGCAGGATGTGCTGGCCAGCCGCGCCGGGGTGACGGAGGGGGTGGAGACGGCGCCAGCCCTGGTGGCACGCGGCGCGGCGGCGGGGGTGGAATTGCCGGTCTGCGCCGCGGTGGCGGATCTGCTGGCCGAGAAGCTGACCATCGAGGAAGCCATCGGCCGCCTGCTGGCCCGGCCGCGGCGGGACGAGTAGCGGCCGGGCGCTTCGCCCGAGGGCCGGCTTACCCGCCGGCCACCTCACCTGACGGCCGGCTTATGGCCGGCCACTCCGCCCGACGGCCGACCTACGGCCGTCCGATGGACCGGTAGCTGAACCCAGCCTCGCGCATCGTCTCCGGCTCATAGACGTTGCGCAGGTCCTCCAGCACCAGGCCCCGCATCGCCTGCTTCAGCTTCTCCGGCGACAGGGCGCGGAACTCGTTCCACTCCGTCAGCACCACAAGCGCATCGGCACCCTCGGCCGCATCCAGCGCGCCAGACGCATAGACCACCGCCTCCGGCAGCATGCCCTTCGCATGGTCCATCGCCACCGGGTCATAGACCCGCACCGTGGCCCCCGCCTCCACCAGCTTCGGCACCACAACCAGCGACGGCGCATCCCGCATGTCGTCCGTCTCCGGCTTGAAGGCCAGGCCCAGCACCGCAATCGTCTTGCCCGCCACGCTGCCGCCGCAGGCCGCGATGATGCGCTCCGCCATCTGGCCCTTGCGCGCGTCGTTGATGGCGATCGTCGTCTCGATCAGCGTCAGCGGGCTGTTGAAATCCCGCGCCGTCCGCGCCACCGCCAGCGTGTCCTTCGGGAAGCAGGACCCGCCATAGCCCGGGCCGGGGTGCAGGAACTTGCGCCCGATGCGCCCATCCAACCCGACGCCGCGCGCCACGTCATGCACATCCGCGCCGACCTTCTCGCACAGATCCGCAATCTCGTTGATGAAGGAGATCTTCATCGCCAGGAACGCATTCGCCGCATACTTCGTCAGCTCCGCCGTCTCCAGCGAGGTATTGACGATCGGCGTCTCCATCAGGAACAGCGGCCGGTAGATCCGGCGCAGCAACTCCCGCGCCCGGTCGCCCACCGCGCCATCCTCGGTGCCGACCACCACGCGGTCCGGCCGCATGAAGTCGCCGATGGCATTGCCTTCGCGCAGGAATTCCGGATTGGAGGCGACCGAGATCTCAAGGTCCGGCCGGATGCGGGACACGATCTCCTTGATCTTGCGGCCGGTGCCGACCGGGACGGTGGATTTGGTCACCAGCACGATCGGCGTCTTCGCAGCGCGGGCCACCTGCTCGGCGGCGGCGAAGACGTAGGTCAGGTCCGCATGCCCGTCGCCGCGGCGGGACGGGGTGCCGACGGCCAGGAAAACCGCATCCGCACCCTCCATCGCCGCATCCAGGCTGGTGCCGAATCATCCAGCCCCGGCTCATAGATCGGGATCCGGCCTTCCTTCAGCGCCGTGATCTTGCTCGGCTCAGCATCCACGACATGCACCTGCATGCCGAATTCGGCGAAGCACGCGCCAGACACCAGGCCGACATATCCGGCCCCGATCATCGCAATCCGCACAGGTCACTCCATTCCGCGCAATGCCAACCATCTTATCAAGGAAATGGTGAAGGACCATGCGGCGCCTGGACGCCGTGGGATTGTGAAGCTGACGGCGATGCTATCGAGGCTTTCCTGCGCGAGCGGATCAGCCAAGCACTACGTGACAAATCCAGCCACACGCGGAGCGGACTCTGCTGGCGCCCGAGGAGACAATCCGGGCGGCTTTGACCGCGAAAGGATCGGTCAATCCGCCGCCATGCCGAGTTCCCGCATCCGCTTCCAAAGCGTCGTGCGTGAAATCCCGAGTCGCCGCGCCGCTTCCGCACGGCTACCGCCAACATGCTGCAGCGCTTCGGCGATCGCATCGCGCGTCGCGCCATCGATCGCGACACCAAGCCGGGAAGATCCGGCCGGGCCGGCGCCTTCATCGAGGCGGCGTTCCGGAAAAAGGTCCGCGACCCCGATCTCCTCACACTCCGCCAATGCCACGGCACGTTCGATACGGTTCCGGAGCTCCCGGACGTTGCCCGGCCAGTCATGGTCAGCGAGGCTAGCCAAGGCCGCCTGCGCCAGGTAGCGCGCCCCGAGGCCGAAGCGGGCCACGGCCTCGGCCAGCAGCCGCTCCGCGAGCCAGGGCAGATCCTCCGTACGCCGGCGCAGAGGGGGGACCTCCACCGGGATGACGTTCAGGCGGTAGTACAGGTCCTCGCGAAAGCTGCCCGCCCGCACCCCGGCGGCAAGATCGGCGTGGGTCGCGCAGACCAGCCGCGCCGTGAAGGGCCGCTCCACCGCCGCGCCAAGCGGCAGGAAGCTTCGCTCCTGCACCAGGCGCAGCAGCTTCGCCTGCAGGTCGAGCGACAGCTCCGCGATCTCGTCCAGCAGCAGCGTCCCCGTGCCCGCACGCTCCACGACGCCGGCCTGGCGGGCCACCGCACCCGTGAAGGCGCCGCGCTCATGGCCGAACAGCGTGCTTTCGGCCAGGTCGCGCGCGATGGCGGCACAATTCAGCGCCACGAAGGGCTCATCCGCACGCGCCGAAACCGCGTGCAGGAAGCGCGCCGCAACCTCCTTGCCCACCCCGGTCTCACCCGTGAAGACCACCGGCGCATCGACCCGCGCCGCCTTGCGCATCAGCGCCTCGACCTCCCGCATGGCTGCGGATACCCCGAGCGAGGGCCCGGGCGCCTTGATCCGCTGTGCGGCCGGGATGTCGGCCATGGCGGCGCCCAGGGCCTCCACCAGCCGGTCCACATCGACCGGTTTGGTCAGGTAGTCGCGCGCGCCGGCGCGGACGAGGCGCACGGCCTGCGCCACCTCGCTGAAGGCGGTCATGAACACGGCGGGCAATGCGCCGAGATCGGCGACCAGGCGCAGATACACCGCCTCCCCCGACATATCGGGCAGGCGGATGTCGCTCAGCACCGCATCGGGGCGCAGCGCCGCCGCCTCGCGTAGCGCATCTGCTCCGGTCACGGCCAGGCGGGGGCGGAATCCCTCAAGCCGCAGCCTTTGCACCAGGGCCGGGCCCAGCACGGGGTCGTCCTCCACAACCAGCACCACCTTCGGCCCGCTCACGTGCGGCCCTCACCAGCAGGCTGGCCCGCCAAGGGGCCTGCCAAAGGAATTGCCAGCCGGATCGCGGTGCCACCGGCCGGCCGTTCGGCCACCGAGGCGCGGGCATCGAGATTGCCGAGCAGCGAGACCACCACGCTCAGCCCGAGCCGGCGGGAGGCTGGCAGCAACGCCACGCCGCCCGAAAGCCGCATCGCCTCGGCCGGATCGAGACCCGCGCCTTCATCGGTGATCTCGCAGACCAGGCGGCCCTCCGAAATCCTGGCCTGCAGTCCAACCACGCCCTGCGGCGGCGTTGCGGCACAGGCATTCAACAGCAGGTTCAGCAACACCTGGCGTACCCCGCCGGAGCCGAGGCCGATGGCGCCATCCGGCAAATCCAGGTCGAAGACAACCGTCACACCGCGCTGCTCCGCCGCCGGGCGCACCAGATGGCGCAGGTCATCGAAATCCGCACGCGTCAGCGGACGGTCCTCGCCGGGCCGGTAGGCATCAAGCGTGCTGGTCACGATCCGCTCCAGCGCCGCGATGCCACGCTCAAGGAAGCCGAGCGATTCCTCGCGCACCTCCGCCCGATCCCCGAAGCGCCGCAGCGTGGAAACGGCGGTCGCCAGGCCGCCGAGCGGGTTGCGGACCTCATGCGCGACGGTCGCGGCGAGTTGGCCGAGCGCTGCCGCCTGTTCGCGTTCCGCCAGGGCCGTGGACAGTTTCTCCCGCTCCCGCACGCCATCCGCCATGCGGTTGTAGGCGCGCAGCACATGGGCCGTCCGTGGGTCGGAGCTGGCGAGCAGCGTCTCCGGCAGCCGGGCGGGCGGGCGGTGCGCGCCCTCGGACAGTTCCTGCACCAGCATCCGCAGCGGGCGGCCCAGATGGCGAAGCACCAGCCCGGTCAACACGGCGAAGGCCGCAGCCAGCAACAGGTCCACCATGACGACAATCCATGCCAGCCGCGCGCGTGCAGCCAGGATCGGCGCGACATCCAGCGCGGCGACGAGCTGGCCGACCGGTTCGGCACCCTCCTGCACACCGCCGCTGATCCAGGCAACACCGGTCTCGGCGTCGATCCGCCACGCGCTTCCGGTCAGGAACACGGCCGCCGGTGTCGGCAATGCGGGGTCACCATGCCGGACCAGCAACTGGCCATCGGCGGCGTAGGCGAAAAGCCCCCGCTCCGTGACCACGGATTGCTCGCCGAAAGCGCGCGCGAAGCGTACCGCGATATCCTCGGGGTCGCGTGTCTGCAGACCCGGCCGCACATTGGCCACCAGCCCATCGAGATAAACCTGCCCGAGCTGCTGAAGCTGGCGATCCGCCTGCCGGTTGGTGGCCTGCAGGGCGACCTGGGTGGTACCGACGGCCACAGCAAAGACAATCAACCCAGCCGCCGCGGGCAGCCGCAAGGCCGGGGGCAGAATGGGGCGCGGCAGCTGCCTGGACGTCACGCGACGAAATGATCAGCTAGAGGTATGACGGCTCCAGCGGGGGCGGACGTCACGACCTGGTCGGCTCCATGGTCACTCCAGTTCGGATTGCCCTGCCACCTCCCCCAGGAGGCCATCCTCCTCTCAGGGCAAAAGAACGAGGGGTACGGTTTCCGCCGTAGTTTCGAAGGCGCAGCTCCGGATGCTGTCGAAGACCCCTCCGTACCGCGTCGAGAGGCAAGACACCACGGCCGCGTCGAACTGGGCCAGGCGCGCGCGCAGGTCATCCGTCTCATGGTCCAGGGCGATCGGCGCCAGCACCGACACGTCTCGCCCATGCTCCCGCAGAAGCCCGGCCTGTGCCTCGACCATCTCCCGCACCCCGCGGCGGTCGTCACCGACCGGCAGGATGGAGACGGGCGCCGAGGGCCATAGCCCCGAACGCAGCAACCCTGCCGCCAGCGCCCCGCATCCGGGCGAGGCGCCGACCACGAGCAGGACGCCCCGGATCACATCCGGGCGGCGCCGGACCCGCAGCACGGGCACGATATGCGCCGTGGCAAGCGCTGCCGCCGTCTCGTGCCCCAGCTCGTTCTCCGGGCCATGCGGCCCGACGCCTGCCGGCACGATGACCAGGTCCTGGCTGGCCAGCAGCCGGATGAGGTCCTCCGACGCGGCTTCCTCATGCCGCGCGCTGGTCTCGACCTGCGGGTTCGCGGCGGCAACCTCCCGGAACTCCGCCAGGGCCGTCGCCGCCGCTTCGCGCATCTGCGACCGGCTGCGGGAGGCGAGCCATTCGGCCCAATAGACACCCCCGATCGGCAATGGCCCGCGCCAGCTGCGCGGCTCCAGTCCGGCCCCCGAAAGCCCGAGCACCGTGGCGCCCTGCGCCTGCGCAAGTTCCACGGCCTGCGCCGCCGCCTCGCGCTGCGAGGGTCCGCCGAGCAGGCAAAGCAGGATGCGGCGGAGCGGAGCAGGCGTGGCGCCCGCTTGCTCGCCACTGGCCCGGCCGGCCGGCAGCGGCTTCGGCTGACTGGCCATGACGGCATTGCCCCGGGGTGGATCACCGGCTGGCAGCCGAGTCCCGGCGGCGGCGGGGCTGGGGTCGAAGGCATGGCGCTCGAGAATGCCCGCAAGGGCGTCGGCCCCGCTTGCCGCACCGAGCGGCGCGCCGGAGACATAGGCGGAGCGGCCGAGCGCGTGCGAGGCGAGCGGCGCCGTCAGCACCAGGAAGATGACCGCGACGAGCGTGGTGAGAATCGCGCTCGTCGTCCCGAAAGCGAGGCCGGCACCGAGCAACAGCAGGCCAGCGCCCACGACCCCGGCCTTGGCCGCCGCATGCATGCGGCTGAAGGGATCAGGCAGCCGCGCCACGCCCGTCGCGGCCAGTGCGACGACGGAGGCACCGCCAATCAGCAAAATTGCGGCGAGGATCTCGATGACGAGTCTCATTCCATGATCCTCTCGCGCGGGAGGGCTTCGCTGCGCTTCATGCTGCTGCGCTCCAGAAGCCGCGCGAAGGCCACCGCCGTCAGGAAGCCGACAAGCGCGATGCCAAGCGCGATGGTGAGGAAGGCGGCATCCCCGGAAATCACCGCGGCGACCGCGGCAAGGCAGGCCCCGATCAGGCCCAGCATATCCGTGGCGATGGCGCGATCGGCCGAGGACGGTCCGGCCAGCAGGCGCCAGGCGACGGGGATGACACCCAGCGCCACAATCGCCGCGGCCAGCACGGCCGCCGAGAAGATAAGGCCCGAGATCATGGCAGCACCTCCCGCGCCCGGGATTCCAGCGTCGCCTTCATGTCGGCGATTGCGGCATCGTGGTCCGGCGCATCAAGGACGTGGACATAGAGCGTGCGCCCATCGGCCGAGACGTCGAGGCTTGTGGTTCCCGGCGTCAGCGTCACCATATTGGCGAAGAGCACTGTGCCGGCGGGCGAGCGGATATCCAGCGGCACGGCCAGGATCGCCGGGCGCAGGTTCTCCGTCGGCCCGAGCACCGCGCGCACCACGGCGCGGGTGGATTTGGCCAACTCCACGATGAAGGTGACAGCGACGCGTATCCACGCAAGCGCGAGCTTCATGGGGCGGCCTCCGTGAGCTGGACGGGGTTGGCGCCGAGCACCGCGGCGATATAGGCCTCGCGATCGAGCAGGCTTTCGGCCGCCGTGATCGAGAAGGCGGCGAAGGGCTCGGTCCAGAGGCCGATCGTCAGCGTGACGCCGCACAGCACGATGATCGGCGCGAAGGTCGCGATGCGCTGGGCCAGGGTCCAGGTGGGCGCCAGGGTCGTATCCGGCGCCGTATCCGGCTTTGCCTTCCAGAACGCCTCGTTCCAGATCTTCACCATGGAATACAGCGTCAGCAGCCCGACCGCGAGGGCGACAAAGGCCAGCACATAGGCCTCCGCCTCCAGGCCGGAGCGGATGACGACCAGCTTGCCCCAGAAGCCCGAGAGCGGCGGGATGCCGGCCAGCGACAGCGCCGGGATGAGGAAGGCAAGCCCCAGCAGCGGCCGCGCCGCGTAAAGCCCGCCAAGGCGCTTCAGCGCGAAGGTCCCGCCCACCTGCTGCATCGCCCCGGCGACAAGGAACAGGTTTGCCTTCACCACGATGTGGTGGATCACGTAGAGCACGCTGCCGGCGATCGCGAGCGGCGTCATCAGCGCCACGCCGACCAGCATGTAGCCGATCTGGCTGATGATGTGGAAACTCAGGATCCGGCGCACATCATAATGCGAGGCCGCGCCCAGCACGCCCACCACCATGGTCGCCATGGCGATGATGCCGAGCAGCGGCCCGAACAGCGCCTGGTCGTGCCCGAAGATCAGCGTGAAGACGCGGATGATGGCGTAGACGCCAACCTTGGTCAGCAACGCCGCGAAGATCGCCGCCACGGGCATGGACGCCGTGTGGTAGGAGGCCGGCAGCCAGTTGAACAGCGGGAAGACCGCGGCCTTGGCTCCGAAGGAGACCAGCAGCAGCAGGCCCACCGCGGCCAGCGCGCCCTGATTCTCGATATCCGGCGCCACGCGTGCCAGGTCGGCCATGTTCAGCGTGCCGGTCAGCCCATAGACCAGGCCCACCGCCAGCAGGAAGAAGGTGGTGCCGACCAGGTTGAGCATGACGTAGCGGATGCCGCCATCGATCTGTTCGCGCGTACGGTCGAGCACGAGCAGGCCGAAGGAGGCGATCAGCATCACCTCGAACCACACATACAGGTTGAACAGGTCGCCGGTTGAGAAGGCCCCGGTGACGCCCATCAGCAGCGCGTGGAACAGTGGCTGGAAGCCCGCGCGGTCACGCTCCTTCGTGCCCGGCCCCATCGCATAGACCGCGACGGTGAGGCCCATCAGCCCGGTGATCGCCAGCATCGCGGCGGCCAGGTGGTCCACGACCAGGGAGATACCGAAAGGCGCCGGCCAGCTGCCCATCTGCCCGACCAGCATGCCGCCGGAAATCACCTCCGCCAGCACCGCCATCGTGGCCACGAACAACGCGATCGCGGCGCCCAGGCCGACCAGGCGCTGCGCCGCGGGGCGCGACCACAGCAGCGCCGTGACGGCCGTGGCCACAAGTGGGATCAGGATCGGCGCGACGATCAGGAACTGGCGCATCACGCGGCCTCCCGCTGCACGGCCACCGCGTCCTGTTGCGGCGCCGCCGGCTCGTCCGGCCCTTCCGCCGCATCCATGTCCTCGGACCGTACGCTGCCGAAATCGGCATAGGCGCGCATCACCAGAACCAGCGCAAAGGCCGCGAGGCCGAAGCCGATGACGATCGCCGTCAGCACCAAGGCCTGCGGCAGCGGGTTCGCGGCACCCGCCGCCAGCGTGGGCACACCGTATTCGACCAGCGGCGGCACCATGGTGCCGATCCGGCCGGAGGCGAAGATCGTCAGGTTGACGGCATTCCCCAGCAGCACGAAGCCGAGCAGCATCCGCGGCAGGTCTCGCGCCATCAACAGATAGGCCGCGGCGGCGACCAGCACGCCGATGCTCAGGGCGAGAAGCGCTTCCATCGACTCAGTCCTCCGCCACAAGGGCGAAAACCATCGCCGTGATGGTCCCGATCACCACGAGATAGACGCCGACATCGAAGACGAAGGCGGTGTTCAGCGGCAGCTTCACCGGCAGATCCGGGAACCACCAACGATGCGTCAGGTAGCCGGAAGCGGGATCGAGCAGCGCCAGCAGGCCACTTCCGCCGCCCAGCAGCAGGCCGATGCCGCACCAGGACGCCGGCGGCAGGCGCATGATGGCAAGTGCCGCCGCCTGGCCGCGCGCGATGGCGAAGAAGACCAGGCCCGAGGCGGCGACCAGGCCGCCCACGAACCCGCCACCCGGCGCATTATGCCCGCGCAGCAGCAGGTAGAACGACACGACCAGGGGCATCCACAGCAGCAGCGGCGCCGCGACGCGAAGGATCAGGGAGGGGTGCATCGGCTCAGTCTCCACTGCGGAGCGGGCGTGCCGCACCGCGCAGCAGCGCGATGACGGCAAAGGCGGCGATCGCGAGCACCGCGATCTCACCCAGGGTGTCGAGGGCGCGGAAGTCCACGAGGATGACGTTCACCACATTCTGCCCATGCGCGGCCGGAACACTGTTCTCCCCGAACCAGGTGCTGAGCCGCGGATCGAAGGGCGAGGCCATGACGGCGAGCAGCAGCGCCGAGACGGAAGCGCCCGCCGCAACCGCGATCCCCGCATCGGTGGTCCGCTGCCGGGCGGTTCGGCTGTCCCGGCCGTGGATCGGCAGACGGATCAGCACGGTCGCCAGGATGACAACCAGCAGCACCTCGACCGTGAACTGCGTGAGCGCCACGTCCGGCGCGCCGAAGGTGAGGAAGATGACAGCCGCGCCGAAGCCCACCAGGCCCAGCGCCATCACCGCGGCGAAGGTGCCAACCGCGAGGGCGGTGGCAACCGCGCCGGCGGCGATCAGGCAGAATATGAGGGCACGCGGATCAAGCGCCGCATTCACCGGCCAGTCCAGGCCGCCGCGCGCGACGAGGATGATCAGCGGACCCAGCGCCGCCACCAGAAGCAGCACCTGCATGTAGCCGCGCAGGCTGCCATGCTGGACCGCCGCCGTGGTGGCATCGGCGGTGCGGATGAGGCCGGCCAGCGCCGCCTCATAGGCATTGGCAGGGCCGAACCGGTCCAGCGCCCGCGTGGCCTGCATCCCCCGCATCAGGCGCGGCCACAGCAGCGTCAGCACCGCCCCCAGCAACACCGTGACGACACTCAGCGCCAGGATCGGCGTGAAGCCGTGCCACAGCGCCAGATAGGTGGTGGGCGGAACGCCGAGGATCGACGCGGCCGCCCCATCCAGCAGCCAGCCGCCCAGCAGCGACGGCGCCAGGCCGGCCAACAGGCCAAGCGTCGCCAGCACGACCGGCCCGGCCAGCATCGCGATGGGCGGATCATGCGGCGCCTTCGGCGTCTTGGGCCGTGCCCCGAAGAAAATCCGCCAGCCGAGCAGGCCCGATCAGCCCCGCCCCGCCATCCGCCGCGACCGCCGCCTCATAGACGATTTCCTTGCCGACGAAGCCGAGGAAGGGCGGCAGCCCGGCCATCGACAGCGCGGCCAGCACCGCGGCCGCAGCGGTCCATGGCATGACGCCGCGCAGCCCGCCCAGGGCGGCGGCATCCCGCGTGCCCGTCTCATGGTCCAGGATGCCGGCGGTCAGGAACAATGCCGCCTTGTACAAGGCGTGGACCGTCAGGAAGGTCACGGCCGCCAGGGCCGACAATTCGGGCGCGAGGCCGATCAGCATGGTCAGCGTGCCCAGCGCCGTGACGGTCGTGTAGGCCAGCACGCGCTTCAGGTCGGTCTCGCGGAAGGCCAGCACCGCGGCGAGCAGCGCCGTCAGCAGCCCGGTCCAGGTCAGCAGCCCCTGCCAAAGCGCCTCCGACCCATAGACCGGGCTGAAGCGCGCCAGCAGGTAGATGCCGAGCTTCACCATGGTGGCGGAGTGCAGATAGGCGCTGACCGGCGTCGGCGCGGCCATGGCGTTCGGCAGCCAGAAATGGAACGGGAACTGCGCCGATTTGGTGAAGGCGCCGAGGATCACCAGCAGCATCGCCGGCACGGCCGCCGGATGCGCCAGCACCGCCTCCCGCGCCGCGATGATGCCGGTGAGGCTGGTGGTGCCCGCCGCGATGGCCACCAGGATCAGGCCAGCAAGCAGCGCCAACCCGCCGCCGCCGGTGATCAGCAGCGCCTGCAGCGCGGCCTTCCGTGCCTCCAGCTTCTCGTGGTCATAGGCGACGAGGAAGAAGGAGGTGAGGCTCGTCAGTTCCCAGAAGATGAACAGGGTGATGACGTCGTTCGCCGTCACGGAGCCGAGCATTGCCACCATGAAGACCAGCAGCAGCACGACCAGGCGCGAGAGGCGTGGATCACCCTTCAGGTAGCTTCCGGCGTAGATCAGCACGAGGGTGCCGATGCCGGTGATCAACAGCGCAAACAGCGCCGCCAGCCCGTCCAACCGCAGCCCCCCGGCAATGCCCAGCGACGGCACGGCCCAAAAGTTGGCGGAAGGCGGGACACCCCCGGCAAGCGCCAGATAGACCACGAAGGAAAGCGCTGCCGCGGCAGCCCCGACCGGCGCGGCGCGCGCGGGTCGCAGACACGCCACGAGCAAGGCGGCGGCAAGGCCGAGGAGGAGGGGGAGTTGGAGCAGGAGATCGGGCGAGGGCATGATGGGTGCCGGATAAGCAAGGCCTGCGCCAGAAATTAAAGCATTCTCGATCAGTATCTTACTGGACGATCACCCTTGATGGCGTCAGCGTTGATGAACGCGCCTGAAACTCGCGTTCAGGATCGTGAACATCTCGAAGCGCCCGCTTCAGCTGCCCTACCCCCGCCGCGGGGGAGACCATGGATGAGATCGGGGCAACTTGACCCCAGGGGCCTCTGCCAATCAGGCTCAACCAGCCTGAGACTTGCGTAGATCCCGGACCAGAAGCTCTTTTGTCGCTGACGCTGTTGAAGAACTTGCTGCGGGAAGAGGGGGTCCCGACGATACGAGAGGAGCTTGCCTGGGCGCACATCCACCGCGATCCAGTGCAGAACCAAGGCGCACCACATGGCGAGCAGGCAAATAGTCTGCTAACGCATCGGCTCGTGCTTCGCGGCATGCCCAGTGCAAGTCGCTTCCTGACTACCCGCGTTTAGCGACGGCAAGGTTCTTTTTCCTCACTTCGAAAGTTGAACCTCGCTCATCGCCAACAGCAACGAATGGGCCGGGGCGGAATGAAAATAAAGTCATCCGAAACCATGTTGAACAATACGAATGTACTGCGTGTTATTTCGGATGAGCAGATCCATGACGTATCGTTTTCCCAAACCGCACTGCTCGAAGGTCAAAGCCTGAATTATTCCTTGAAGGACGATATTTTCCTTCATGTCGTGGTCAGACCCGCCGACAAGCTGCTGGTGCTGAACGGTTGCACGCAGGGTAGCTGGGGCGAGGAATTTGTCATGCCGCTCCCGGACATGGACCAACAAGATTTTGTAAGGGCTCGCCTTGTATTTGGAGCAGGCGGGCTGGATGTGGCGGTTGGCGGAAGAAAGGCTATTGCAACGGGACGGTGGAAAAATCCGGCCGAGGTTTTGGCGATCGCCATTCCAAACGGGATCACGTTGGAGCTTGTACCCTCTGCATCAGCCTCGACACCGGGCCTTGGCCCTGGCCTGTCTGCAGCGTCGAAACCCGAATTGCCGGAGCTGAACTGGCTTGCGTCCGTTGCGCGTGGTGCGACTTTCGCTGAAATCGGCATCTTCGATAAGCATCATGTTGAACTAGCTTTTGCGGCCATACAGTCCGGCGCTACACAGGCAACCTTCATCGACAGCGCACCGTTACACGACAAGATCTGGAAATCCCTAAAAAGCCAACTTTCTGAGCGGGGCTTGGCCGAGCATCAGCGGCGCTTCAAGGCAGCAGATCTTGCCGATCCGTACTTCGCCGAACAAACCGGGATTTTCGATGTGGTAGTCTGTAGAAAACTTTTACAGACACAGCCGGATCCGTTTCGCGCCCTGCTTAATCTTCGGCATATCACGCAGAAACAATGCCAAGTCACGGCCGCAGTTGTTCCGCTGGTTCTGGAAGGACCTCGTGGCAGGCTTGATCTGACTGATGCGGGCGCCCTGTTCGCACCCGCCATGCCGGATCGATCAGTCAAAATCGTCGCGGACTACCGAGAAACGCGCCAAATCAAGGCTTCCGCACCCGCAGGGCCCGGTCATTGGCTTGATGAAGGCGCCCCGCGCGCTGATCGTGAATGGTGGGTAATGACCGCAGAGGGCATTCAAAAAATCGCGATCGCGGCCGGATTTGCCGTTTTGTCCTGTTCGACAGATGCGAGCGCAGGCTTGTGCAACCTGGCTTTGAAACCTGCCTGACGAGATGAAGTCAGAACACCCCCCGTCTTGTTGGAATCGCGCACCGACTGTAAGCATGAGACAAAATCTGCTGGGAACGCGAAGGTCTAGCCATTGCGTCAGGATTAATAGATGCGCATAGCCAAGGTTTCGATTGTAAGCATCATCAAGAATGAGGCGGATTACCTGCCCGAGTGGATTTGCTTTCACTTGGCTGCCGGCTTTGAGCACTTCATCCTGTATAATAACAACAGCGACGACAACACGCTCTCGGTTCTGTCTCCCTATATTCAGGAAGGCGTGGTCACACTTATCGACTGGCCGAAGACCTCGGGCCAGATTCCGGCCTATATCCATGCCATTGGCATGTACGGTCGATCCGCAGAATGGTTTTGTGTGATTGACGCAGATGAATTCGTTGTCCTGAAGCAAGATCAAAATATAGAGGCGTATCTGGATCGGTTCGAGGCGTCCCAGATTTATCTTCCCTGGCGGGTTTTTGGTTTTTCTGGCCACCGCACCCGCCCGGACGGCCTCGTCATAGACAATTTCCGGGTTGCCGAACGGCTCGATCTCAAGCCTGGCAAGAAGGTACATTCCAAATTTTTCATCCGGCCATTGGATGTCAAGGTAATCGGCGTCCATAATTGTTTGATGGCGCGGGGCGCCACGGTAAATTGGGAGAACGAGCCGGCGAATCCTGGCGATTTCCCTGTTTATCGGGAATACAGCTCCATCCAGTTGAACCACTATTATTACAAATCCTACGAAGAATTCAGGACGAAAATCAGTCGAGGTTCTGCGACGGGCGCATTACAGAAAAAACTCGTGCCGTTCGAGGCGCTCGACAAGACGTTTGGTGATGAAGACAACGCCGCGCAGCGCTTCCGAGAAAAGACCCTTGAAAATCTGCGGTATTTCGGCCGGCTCCCCTCGCGTCTCTTCCGATATGGCCGGCGCTTTGCGCATCGGGGTCAGGCGGTGGGACAGATGCCCTATCTGTCAGATCTTGCCTATTTCGATCCATTCCGCTGGTTCGTGACTCGTGCCATATCGAATTTCGTGGCTGGCGAAGAGTCGATCAGGATCGATCCACCCGCCCTTCCAATCAGAGGCCAGGGCAACTGCTTCGTGCTTGGCTCCTTTCTTCCGCCCGACCCGGCAGCCAAATGGGCGGAGAACATACATTTTTGCCATCTGCTTGAACTGCTGACGGCCGACTGGATGCTGGAGGTCGAGCCGGATAGCCCATCGTCAGAATGGTGCGCGGAAATAAGCCATAATGAGAATATCTACTGCCACATGATCATTATGCATATAGACTTTGACGAAGCCTCAGGGGGGGAAGTGACGGTTCATGCCCAGCTCGAGAGCGGCGAATTGCATCACGTCCTGCAGGCGGGCGAAGGGGCGAACGCGGTAATCTGCGAAATCAATGGGGTACCCGAAAATCTGTCGACGGTCAGGGTTTTGGCCTCAAATGGCGGAATTATCCGACATATCCTGATTGCACGCTATGGGTGATGACCCGCACCGCCAAAGACAGGCGTTTGGCTGGCACAGTGAAGGTCCGCTGCAATCGGTGGCTGGCTCCCCCAGACCCACTTCTTCGCCCGCTGGCTGAAGGATTACGCACTTTTGCGACCCTGCCCGGACAAATCCAGGGCTGAAAGGAAATTGCCATGGCTGCGGACGGAGAACTTGAGGAATTTTTCAGTGATCTCGAGGATCGGTTGCCCGGCTACGCGCCTTCGGTAATTTTCGACGTGGGCGCAAATGTTGGTGTCACCGCGCGTATGCTGGCAAGTCGTTTTCCTAATTCTCGGATTTTTGCCTTCGAACCGGTTGCCTCGACCTTTGCGAAGCTCTCCAAGGCGACGGAGAAGTTAGCAAACGTCACGCCCGTTCAAATGGCCTTCGGTAGCAGAGCAGCCCGTGCCACCATGACAGCGGTGCCGGAGGGCGTGGGAAACCGGCTGGTTCAAGAACCCTTCACGACACGGCAGCCGCTGGAGGCGATCGAGGTTTCAACCGCAGAAATCTTCTGTCGGGGCGCCGATATTTCCCATATCTCGCTTCTCAAGATCGACACAGAAGGCCACGACCTTGAGGTCATACGCGGCCTCGGACCTCTTGTGCAGTCCGTCGATTTCATCCAGGCAGAAGTCTCGATGAACCCTTACAACCGGGTCCACGCACCTTTCACGGATGTGTTCGACTACATGACCGCGAATGAATTCCTTCTGTTCAAGATCTACAATCAGATGATGGAATTCCAGCTGGGTGGGCGGCCGGTCCTGCGCAGGGCAGATCCGGTTTTCATCAACAGGAAGCTGGTCCGGGAATTGCCGTAGCCTTGGCCGGCCTTTGGTTACGGGCGGCGCGCAGGTGCGGGTTGAGCTGAGCCGATCACGACGAGATCGGACGGAGAACTCGCCGCTGCCTTGATCAGGCGAGGTAGGATTGAAGCCGGAACCCAGCGTTCTGACCAGGGTTTGCAAGCTCCAGATGGCCAGGCGCGGCTGACCGCGATCCAACGGCAGCCAAGCTCGATCAGAACCAAGGCCCGTGCCAAAGGCACGACGAAGGACGATCTTTCAGCCTCGGCCCATTCCGGCACAAACGGTGCGATGGAGTCAGCCTCTTCGTTTGGCGGCGCACGATAGACGCCGGCCACTGGCCCAAGCGCGGAAGCCAGGGATGCGGAGGCGACTTCCTCAATGGTCTGGTGCGCCAACGCGCTGTCCGGGCCGTCCATGGCGCCCGTCAAGCCTGGCGCATCATGACGCATCGCGACCTTTCGTTGCCGGTTGGCAGGTGCGGGTACCGCGGCCAGCGGCACCAGTCGACCAGACGCGATCTGGTCGGAGAAAGCCACGGCCAGTGCGGCCATGTGCCAGGTCAGCGGGGCAATCGCCACAACCTCGTCGTGGGAGCCCAGCGCATCGGCAACCGCCGGGACCAGATGGGGCGTGACGACGACAGCGCGACGGGACCCCGCTCGTATCTCTGGCAGGTCGCTGATGGCGCGACGGCTGAAGGCGGCGAAGCTGGCATTCAGCGGCGCACCTGCTTCGATACGTAGCTGAGGAGACATGGCAAAGCCGCAGACGCCGCGCACGCGACTGGCCGGCGCGCCAAGGAGAAAGATCCCCAGCGGGCGGTCGCCCAGCAGCAGCACGACGTAATCCTCGGCCACCCGCAGCACCAGTCGCAGCACGGCACCTTCCCCGGCCAGCGGCAGGGGCAGGAACCTGGGGGTCTGCCAGAGGTTGTCCTGCTGCCGGTTGACCTCCAGCACGCCAGGATGGCGGAAGCCCATGAAGAAAGCGGCGCTGCCGCTTTCATCCTGCAATATGAGATAGGCGCGTGGCTCCGGTGGAGCGGGTATCAAGGCCGTGATGATGGCGCCCATGGCACCTCCTTCGAAGTGCCCCAGCCACCGAAATTCTTCCATACGCCCGCCTCATGTCATAGACGCTGGGCCAAACTCCCTAGCTGCCCAAGCAAACTCAGAATCCGTGGACTGAAGGTATGTTGTTCGAGCGCGAATTGATGCCGCGCTCTTGCCCCTGCCGCGCCCCCCTGATCGAAGGCTGCAAGCGCCTTACTATAGGCTTCCCTGACCGATGCGATGTCGTATTCTTGAAATCTGATGATCGGCAGCGCCTGCTGGACCTCGGGAGGGATGACGGAATCCAGGTCCAGGACGTCTCGCGGAACGATCGGCACCTGCCCCGCAAGCAGCGCATCGAACAAGCGTTGCGACAGGTCTCCGGCCAGCGGCAGCGTGATGGACACCTTGTAGCTCGCCCATTCGCGGAAGCGGTCCCGCAACGGCAGGCCGAAGTAGCGCTGCAGGTTGCCTTCCTCAAGGAAGTAGACCCCGTCGAAGCCCGAAAGGATCAGCTTCTCGACCAGGGCGTTGCGCTTGTTGGCGAAGACGTAGCGGACGAAGCCGCCATACAGGGTGTCGCTGCGCGGTCGCGCCTCGCTTTCCTGCCAGAAGGTCGCGGCTTCGCGCTGCGACCATTGCGTGACGCAGAGTGGCAGGGACGGCCCGCCGATGGCGTCGCGGTTCTGCAGGTATTGGCGCGCGAAGTGATGCCCGGGCACGGTGACATCCACCTTCTCGGCCACGTCGAAATTCGTGAAGAGGTGGTGGTGGTTGTCCCAGAACCAGCCGATGACGGGACCGGCAAAGCCACTCTCGCGCAGTGCCGCAATCTCCTCCACGTCGTTCTGCAGGTGGACGAGCTTGATCAGGATGTCTGGATTGCGCGGCAAGGCTTTCGCGGTTTCGGCAAAAGCCAGGTCGTAGCCCTTCTGTGCCAGGGTGCGCGCCAGGTCGGGCGCCACGTCGGATGAGAAGATCTTTGGAAGGCGGGAAGACACCAAGCCAATACTGGGCCGTGGCTTGGCCAGTGCTGCCAGCAGCCGTTCCCGCACTTCGACACGCCGGCGCGCGGGCGGTGCAGGGCGGATGAAGTTGTCGCGCACCTCGGCCTGCTCCAGCATGCAATCCAGCAGGTTCGCGGTCTTTTGCTCGCGATGCTGGCGAAACAGGGCGATGGGCCAGCCCAGCGGCTCCACCGTGGCACCCGCCGCGGCACATCGCAGCCAGAAGTCATAGTCCATCGTGTAATAGAGGTTTTCGCGCAGCTCGCCGCCCACTGCCTCAAGGATACGTCGGGAGAAGAAGACTTCGGGCTGGTAGAAGAAAAATCCCTTCATCCAGTATTTGAAAATATCGCCCAGATGCTGCGTCGTGAAGGTCTCCGCCCGGACCTGCGGCAGGTTGGCCAGCACGAAGCCATGTTCCCTGTGCGGCAGGCAGAATCCGAAGACCAGATCCGCCTGGGATCGCAGCCAGGTCAGCGCGACGGCATGCAGCGCACCGGGGCCGAACATGTCGTCCGAGTTCAGCCAGGTGACGATCTCACCGCGCGCCAGCCGCAGGCCCTTGTTGATGGCCTCGGTCTGTCCGCGGTCCTTCTCGATGATCACCGTGTCGACGACGTCGCGATACCGCCCGATGATCTCGCCCGATCCGTCGGTCGAGAGGCCGTCCACGATGATGTACTGCAACCGCGGATAGCCCTGGCGCAACACCGAGAGGATGGTCTCCTCGACATAGGCCGCCTGGTTGTAGGAGGGCGTGATGACCGTAATGAGCGGCCATTCCTGTTCCGACGGCTTCAGCGCCTCGAAGGCGGCGCCATGCTCGAAGGGAGCATGCGGCCAGGGCAGGTTGCCCACCTTCGGCCAGGCCACGCGGGCCATGTCCTCCTCATAGATCCGGGACATGCCGTCGAACATCCGATAGGCATCGCGGATCGCCCCGGCCGCGATCGCGCCGAAGCCCGCATTGAATCGTATGGCGGGATCGGCCGGGGCAAAGCTGGCTGCGATCTGGAAGCAGAGCTGCGCGCGCAACTGCCGCCCCGTGGCCGTCAGGGCGACACCCTGGCGCAGCAGCAGGGCGCCGAGCGTGGCCGGCGCCATGCCGCCGGGATCCTCGCCGGGCAGACCGAAGGAGAGAAGGTCCTGCAGGAGGATGCCGAACTCGGTTCCAATCTCCGTCGGGAACACGGCCTGCCGGCCGAGGGCGATGGCGCAGAGTTCCCGTGCAGCTTCCGCATGCTCGAGCTTGGTGAAGATCCGCACGCATTCCCAAAGCCGGTTGATGTCGAGCGTGGAGCCCGCGCCATGCAGAACGCGGCGGAGCCGCTCGACCAGGTTCCGGTCCACGTAGTCCGGCATGCTCCGCCAGGTCGACCGCAGCACCGCTTCCACGAAGCTGGCGGCGAGGTCCGGGGCGGGATCCTCCGTTATCATCGGGTCGAGGATCGCCATCGCCTCGCCATCCAGGCCGATGCTGGCGAGAAGGCGAGCCAGCATAAGCCGGGCCTCGCGGTCCTCCATGACGGCGTCGAGCCGATTGGCTGCGCGGGCCAGGCGGATGGCCTCGGCCTGGTTGCCGGCCCAGGCATGGATCTGCGCCGTACGCGTCAGCAGCAGCGCGGATTGCGGATGCAAGGACAGCCTCTGCGTCAGGATGCGGGCTGCTTCCGCCGCCTCCCCGCCAGTGACCAGCAGGTCGGCGGCCCCCAGCAGGACCGGAGGGAGCGCCGACAGGTCCGCCAGGGCAACGCGCGCATCGGCCAGCGCCTCCAGCCCGGCGCCGCGCTCTGCCAGAAGCTTGCCGCGCTCGACCCGTAGCAGGGAATCTTCGGGAAACAGCAGCACGCCAACATCGAGGACCGAAAGCGGATCAGCCCCGGCGGACGCGCCCTGTTCGAGTTGTGCGAGGCGCACCACCTCACCTGGCGTCATGGCCGTGGTGCCGATCAGCGCCCGCATGATGAGCCTGGCCGCATCCTGCCGACCGATGGACCGCAGGCCGTTGGCCAGTTCCATGGCAGCAGCCTGGCCAAGCCGGCCGACCAGGGCTTCGGTCACGGAGCGGCCGGCCTCGCCATGGTCGATCAGGTCCGAGAGGTGCAGCAGCAACTCCGGCTCGCGCGCCCCATCCTGGAAGGATCTTCCGGCCGCAGCGATCGATCTGTCGAGCCCGAGCAGGACGGGCCAGAAGGCCGCCAGTTCTGCCTGCAATTCGCTGCGCTCGGCAAGGCGGAGGGCGAGCGGGCCGAGCCGGGGCGCCTGCCGGCCTGGCGCCAGGGCCCGTACCTCGGCCGTGGCCTGGACAATGAGATGCCGCAGCCGGCTCGCCGGCTCGGCCGCGGCCTCGGCGTCCGTGAGCGCGGCCAGCAGCGTGGCCGAGGGAGCGGCCTGGAGCCTGGTCGAGGCAGCGGGGGTCGGTCCGGGTGACGTGACCGCGGGTGCCGCGCCCTCACGACGGCCGCTCGGGGCAAGCAGGGTGACGCAGTCCTCGATACTGGCTGCCTGCGCCGGAAAATGCTGGTTCAGGATCCGCGCCAGTCTGCGCGCCGGCGCCGGATCCACCGCCTGGGCGGCATCCTGCAGCACGGCATAGCCAATGCTCCAGGCGACCTGCGGCATGTCGGCAAGGAGGGCGGCCGGGATCGCCGGGACGGTTCCTTCGGCGATGCCGCCGAAGGCCTCCCTCAGCCGTTTGGCCTGCCGGCGACGATAGGAGGCGGCATCGACTTGATCCGCGGCCCCCTCCGGCTCCGCGGCAGTTTCCTGCCCGGGTGCCACACCTGCCTGTAACGGCATAGCCTGCATGCTTTCCGCTGATTGTCTGTGGTGGGAAGGCTGCACCGACGGGGACTTCTCGATGTTCCGGTCAGATGAAACGCCAATTTCGTCACCCCAAGCGTTAGCTTATCCTCTTATCCCGCGAAAGCCGCCTTGCCTGGATCGTGCGATCCGGGACTGCCTTCGTACGGCAAGGGCGGCGCAGGCTTGGCTGTGCTGCCCTGGATACTGTTGTGTTGGACGACGCCCTGGCCATGCAGGCTTGGCGCTGCCCCCTGTAGCAGCGCCGGTCCCACGGGTCTTCGGTGCGAAACGGCTCAGGCGCGCACCATGTCCTGTGCCTTGAACCAGGCATAGGCGGCGCGGAGGCCGTCGGGGAAGCTGGTTTTGGCGGTCCAGCCCATGGCGGCG
>LNFM01003874.1_pt1 | contig 85762 bp, 75 predicted proteins | sample 596031 | NCBI WGS metagenome assembly LNFM01 (sample SAMN04254537, study PRJNA301005) | activated carbon metagenome | isolation source: dual media filters at the Ann Arbor, Michigan drinking water treatment plant | place: USA: Ann Arbor | reverse complement strand
CCGAGGGTCCAGTTGTTCGCCGGGCTGTTGCGCACGAAGCCGATGCACTGGCGGTTGCCCTTCTGGAAGGTGACGTAGCGTTCGCCGGTCGGGCTCGTCGCCACTGCCCAGTTGCCGCCGCCGGCCGAGACGTTCTTCAGGGCGTCGGCGGTGCGGATCCAGTCGATGAGGGCCGAGCTCGACGTGACGGGGCTCATTCCGCCGACGCCATGCGCGGCGACGAGCCGGTAGTAGCCGATGGCGAATTCGCTCTTGGTGTCGGTATAGGTCAGGCGCCAGCTCTGCACGTTGCCGATCCGGAAGGTGCGGACGTTCGACACCCAGCACTGATTGAACGGCACGCCGTAGACCGGTGCCGACGCGCAGGGAATCTCCTGATTGAAGTTCCAGTCGGCGTGCGCCGGGGCGCCCGCCACCATGCCGGCCAAAAGCGCGCAGGCAGCGACCACGGCAGCTCGCGCGGCATTGAAGAGCGCCGGAGGGCCGTCCGCGTCGACCTCTCGACGCTCGAGCTCATGTCGCCTCACGTTCGCGCACTCCCGCTCACCGCCATCGACCAGGGACGATTCCACAGATCGCCTACATCAGCAATCGCGCCGGGTTCCCATCGGCGCGAAAGCACGTCGTCGACCGATCGCGCGACACAGGGTTCGCACCCGCAACAGGATCGCCCGTTCACCCGATCACCGCGCCGGCGACAGGCCGTAAGGGCAGGAGCTGGCTCCCGGGAAGGACAGGCGTCGCCCCGATAGGTCGGGCCCGTCGTCGACGGTCCGGCGGATTGCGGCGGCGCCGCCGCCCTGGCTCTCGCCGCCGCCTCCGCACGCCTCTTCTCTTCCTCGTCGTACTTCGCGAGGCCCGCCGCAGCTTCATTCAGCAAGGACTGCTGCTGGGCAGCGGTAAGGAAACCCGTCACCGGCTGACTGCGGGCTTTCTGCCAAGCCTGGATCATCTCGCGCGTTCGCGGCCCGATGGCGCCGTCGATGCCACGCGTGTCGAAACCCAGAGCGGTCAGCGCAATCTGGATGCGCTGGCGATCGGTCGGGCTCAGCCGCAGCGCCACCTCGGCCGCCTCCGCGGCCGACTTCAAGGCTGCAGTCTCCGACTCGGCGCGCGCCCTCGCCTCGGCCTCTGCCTTCTGCTTGGCCTCTGCCTCCGCCTTCAGCTTCGCCTCGGCTTCGGCCTTCTGACGCGCTTCGGCGTCGGCCCTCTCCCGGGCTTCAGCTGCCGCTTGCTGGCGGGCCTCGGCGTCGGCCTTCTGCTTCGCCTCGGCTTCGGCCCTCTGACGCGCTTCGGCGGCGGCCTTCTCCCGGGCTTCAGATGCCGCTTGCTGGCGGGCCTCGGCGTCGGCCTTCAGCTTCGTCTCGGCTTCGGCCTTCTGACGCGCTTCGGCGGCGGCCTTCTCCCGGGCTGCAGCTGCCGCTTGCTGGCGAGCCTCGGCGTCGGCCTTCTGCTTCGCCTCGGCTTCGGCCCTCTGACGCGCGGCCGCTTCGGCACGCTGACGCGCTTCCGCCTCGGCCTTCTGGCGGGCTTCGGCTTCAGCTTTCTGCCGCGCCTCGGTTTCGGCACGCTGACGCGACTCCGCCTCGGCCTTCTGCCGCGCTTCTGCCTCAGCCTTCTGCCGGGCCTCGGTTGCGGCCCGCTGCCGCGCCTCGGCCTCGGCCTTCTGCTTCGCCTCCGCCTCGGCCCTCTGCCTGGCGTCCGCTTCCGCCTTTGCCCTGGCATCGGCTTCGGCCTTCTGCCTGGCTGCCGCCTCGGCGCGCTGACGCCCTTCGACCTCGGCCTTCAGCTTCGCTTCGGCCTCGGCGGTCTGGCGAGCTTCGGACTCGGCCTTCTGGCGCGCATCAGCCTCCGCCCTTTGGCGCGCTGCCGCTTCGGCCTCCTGCCGGGCTGCCTGTTCCGCCTTTGCCCTGGCATCGGCCTCGGCCGTCTGTCGCGCTTCTGCCTCGGCGCGAGCCTTGGCGTCAGCCTCCGCCTTCTGCCTTTCCTCGGCTTCGGCCTGCTGCCGCGCGGCCTGTTCCGCCTGTTGCCGGGCTTCCGCCTCGGACTTTTGTCGGGCGGCGGCTTGCGCCTCGAGCCTGGCGTCCTGTTCAGCCTTCTCGCGGGTCACAATCTCCTGAGTGACGGTCCTGGGATCCCGGACGTCCGCCGAGTCGGGCTCCGGAGAGAATGCCCAGTAGCCGGCTGCCGCCAGCACGAGCACTGCCAGAGCCGCGCCGCCATAGAGCAGCCCGCGCCTGCCGCCGATGCCCAACGGAGACGAGGCGGTCATCGCGGCGGGCGTTGCCCCGGCAGGTGACGCGGACGCTGGCGGCGGGCCGGAGGACCGCGATTGGGCGGTCGGAGCGTGCAGGGTCGACCCATGCGTGGTCAGCCCATGGGCGGTCGCCTCGTGGAGGGTGGAAGATTGCGAAGGGCCCGGCTGCGACGGCGCGGCGGACGCCGGCTCGGCGCCCGGCGGCGCGGACGGCCTGCCGCGCGAGCGGCTCCTGGCGCCGATGATCGTCGCGCCGTCCTCGGCGGTGTCCGCCCCCGTAAGCTCGCGCCGCCAACCGGGAATCGACTGCGGGCGATCCTTCGACCGCACCGCCAGACCGGCATCGATCGCCTGCAGCAGCGGGCGCAGCGGCTTGTACGTGTCGTTGAGGGCGCGCTCGAGCGAGCTCGGCGGGGGATGGCCGGTGATCGTGTGATAGATGGTCGCCGAGAGGCCGTAAATGTCGGTCCACGGCCCCTGCTTGTCCGACGTCAGCTGCTCGGCGGCGGCATAGCGCGGCGTGAAGATCGCCGTCATCGCCGCGGTGCGATCGGCCATCGAGGCGCGCGACGCGCCGAAATCGATCAGGGTCGGATTGTCGTGCGAGTCGAGGATGATGTTGGCCGGCTTGATGTCGCGGTGCAGGAAGCCGGCCTTGTGGACCTCCTCGAGGCCGTCGAGCAGGCGCCCGAGCATGCGCTCGACGATCTGCGGCGGCAGCTGCTTGTCGCGCTTGAGACGCTGCTCGACGGTGTCGCCGCGCGCCAGCGCCATGACCATGTAGGCCGTTCCATGGGCCTCCATGAAATCGTAGACGCGCACCACCGCCGGCACGCCTTCGAGCGTCGCCAGGATGCGGGCTTCCTCCAGGAAGCGCTCGCGCCCCCAGATGAAGTCCTCGGCATGCTGCGTCGAGCGCGGCACCACGGTCGTGCCGCCCTCGCGCAAGGCGAGCGCGGTCGGCAGGTACTCCTTGATCGCGACCTCGCGCCCCAGAACCGTGTCGCGCGCATAGTAGGTGATGCCGAAGCCGCCCTGGCCCAGAACCGACACCAGCTCGTAATTGCGCAGGCGCGTGCCCGCAGGCAACGTTCCGCGGAGCCCGTCCTCCCTGGCATCTGCTTTGGTGTCGGAGGCCATGCCTATCTCAGTGCATGGAATGTGAAATTGGAGCGCTCATAGTTTAGGTGCGCCGCCGAGAGAGCGTCAAGAATGCCCACCCGCCGCCTCATGGCTTGCCGATGCCGGGGCAGCGATGAAACCTCCTGCGCTGGACCGCGAAGCATCCTACTCCCACCCCGAACACGGAAGGACCGCGGATCGAAGCAGGCAAGTCCGCCGGCTTCGGACCGCGCAACAGCATCTTCACACAAGGTCGGCGGTGCCACCAGACCGCACGAAAGCGGCCTCACGAAGGCGGAGGCGCGTCGGACCCGGGACCGCTATGTGCATCGGCGCACCGTTGCCGTGCGCGAATCTTCACTTGTCCAATTCGCAGAAAGGTGCAGTTATCTCGCTTCCGCCTGGTGCGACCGTCCATCAGACATTCCTTGAGGAAACGAGGCGTCGGTGCCCGCGATTGAGCTGAAGCCGCTGATCGGACGCCTGAACGATGTCTGCCGCCGCGCCCTCGAGAGCGCAGCGGGCCTGACAGCCCTGCGTACGCACTACAATGTCGAGATCGAGCACATGCTGGTCGGCCTGCTCGACCGCACCGATACCGACTTGGCCGCGATCCTGCGCCGCTGGGAGATCGATCCGGGCCGCCTGACCAACGACATCAACCGCTCGCTGGAACGCATGAAGACCGGCAACGGCCGTGCGCCTTCGCTGTCGCCCGACATCGTCGAGATGGTAAAGCACGCTTGGCTGTTCGCGTCCGTCGAGCAGGGGGCGAGCCGCCTGCGCTCGGGCCACCTGCTGTGGGCGCTGCTGGCCGACGACATGCTGGCGCGCCGCGCGCGCGAAGCCTCGGGGCTGCTGGCCGCCATCCAGCCCGACATCCTGAAACGCGACTACGTCGCGATCTGCGGCAACACCTCGGAAGCGGCGCAGGCGACCAGCCAGGCGGTCGGCTCCGAGGCGGCCGGTACGGGCGCCGGCGAGACGCGGCCGGGTGGCTCGGGCGCGCTCGAGCAGTTCACAATCGATCTCACCGCCCAGGCCAAAGCCGGCAAAATCGATCCCATCCTCGGCCGCGACTTCGAGATCCGGCAGATGGTCGATATCCTGACCCGCCGCCGCCAGAACAACCCGATCCTCACCGGCGAGGCGGGCGTCGGCAAGACCGCGGTGGTCGAGGGCCTGGCGCTGCGCATCGCCGCCGGCGACGTGCCGGCGGCACTGAAGGACGTGACCCTGCGCACGCTCGATCTCGGCCTGCTGCAAGCCGGCGCCGGAATGAAGGGCGAGTTCGAGAACCGGCTCAAGTCGGTGATCGACGAGACCAAGGGCAGTCCCAAGCCGATTGTGCTGTTCATCGACGAGGCGCACACGCTGATCGGCGCCGGCGGCGCGGCCGGCCAGAACGACGCCGCCAACCTCCTGAAGCCGGCCCTGGCCCGCGGCGAGCTGCGAACCATCGCCGCCACGACATGGGCCGAGTACAAGAAGTACTTCGAGAAGGATGCCGCCCTCACCCGGCGCTTCCAGCCGATCAAGATCGAGGAGCCGAGCGAGAAGCTCGCCACCGCCATGATCCGCGGCCTGGTCTCGACCTTGGAGCAGCATCACAAGGTTCGCATCTTCGACGAGGCGGTGAGCGAGGCGGTGCGCCTGTCGGCGCGCTACATCCCCGCCCGCCAGCTGCCCGACAAGGCGGTCAGCCTGATCGACACCGCCTGCGCGCGCGTGGCAATGAGCCAGAACGCGACGCCGGCGCCGATCGACGACCGCCGCCGCCGCATCAGCCTGATCGACACCGAGCTCAAGATCATCGAGCGCGAGGAGGCGGGCGGCCTCGACCATGCGACGCGACGCGGCGAGCTCACGGTCGAGCGCGAGTCGTTGAATGCCGAGCTGGCCAAGCTCGAGGAGCGCTGGCACGCCGAGCGCGCGCTGGTCACCGAGATCGATGCGGTGCGAGGCAGGATCGAAGCCGCCGCCGCGCCGGCCGCGGCCAACCTACCCGCCGATGGGGCGCCGGCGCCGGTGGTCGACGGCGCCGCCGAGCGCGCCAAGCTCGCCGACCTGACCAAGCGTCTGCACACGCTGCAGGGCGAGCAGCCGCTGATCTTCCCGATCGTCGACGGCCAGGCGATCGCGGAAATTGTCGAGAGCTGGACTGGCATCCCGGCGGGCCGCATGCAGTCCGACGAGATCCGCACTGTCTTGAACCTGCGCGAGGCCATGGAGCAGCGCGTCGTCGGGCAAGGCCACGCCATGGAGGCGGTCGCCCGCGCGATCCACACCAGCCGCGCCGGCCTCACCGATCCGCGCCGGCCGATCGGCGTCTTCCTGTTCGTCGGCACGTCGGGCGTCGGCAAGACGGAGACCGCGCTGACGCTCGCCCAGCTCCTTTATGGCGGCGAGCAGAACGTCACCACCATCAACATGGCCGAGTTCAAGGAAGAGCATAAGGTCAGCCTGCTGATGGGCAGCCCGCCCGGCTATGTCGGCTACGGCGAAGGCGGCGTGCTCACCGAGGCGGTGCGCCGCCGGCCCTACAGCGTCGTGCTGCTCGACGAGATGGAGAAGGCGCATCCCGGCGTCCAGGACGTGTTCTACTCGGTGTTCGACAAGGGGAACATGAAGGACGGCGAAGGCCGTGACATCGATTTCAAGAACACCGTCATCATCATGACCAGCAACGCCGGCACCGATCTCATCACCAAGCTGTTCGCCGATCCCGAGACGGCGCCCGACGCCGCGGGCCTCGCCGAGGCGCTGCGCCCCGAGCTCGCGAAGTTCTTCAAGCCGGCCTTCCTCGGACGCCTGACCCTGGTGCCGTATTTCCCGCTGTCGGACGAGATCATCCGCCAGATTGTCGTCATGCAGCTCGAGCGGATTCGCCGCCGCGTGCGCGACAGCCACCGCGCCAGCTTCGACTGGGCGCCGCAACTGGTCGAGACGATTGCGGCGCGTTGCACGGAAAGCACGGCAGGCGCGAGAAATGTCGAAAATATTCTTACGCGCACACTGCTGCCCGAATTGTCTGCTGAAGTGCTGTCTCGGTTGGCCGACGGGGAGTCAATCAGCAGTGTTCACGTAGACGTCGCCGAGGACGGATCGTTCAAGCTCGCTGTCAACCAGTCCTGACGACGTCTCTTCCTTCCCCTTTTTCTGAAGGAGCCAAGACATGGCCATCTACATGAAGTTCGGCGACATCAAGGGCCAGGTGACGACCGAGGGATACAAGGACTGGATCGAGCTCAATTCATTCCAGTACGGCGTGAACCGCAACGTCTCGTCGGGTGCCGGCGGCAAAGGCCGTGAAGGCGCGAACCCGCACATCAGCGACATCGTCGTCACCAAGGAGTTCGACGTCGCGTCGCCGAAGCTCTATCAGGATGCGGTGGCCGGGACGTTCAGCACCAAGGTCGAGATCAAGCTGACCACCACGACCAAGAACAAGGTCGACACCTATCTCGCCGTCGAGATGACGGATTGCGGCGTCGCCAGCTACTCGACGAGCTCGGGCGGCGACAAGCCGCTGGAGAGCCTGTCGCTCAACTTCACCAAGATCATGTACACGCCGTCGCCGCTCGACGTGAAGGGATCGCCGGTTAAGGGCGCGGTCGTGACCTACGACCTGATGAAGATGAAGGCGAGCTGATCATCCCGTTCGGCCGGGCGGCGGACGACCTCATCGCCCGCCGGCCGGCCGACCCTGCTCGACAGGCCTGCCGATCGACGGTCCGGGCTACGCCGCCGGCGGCTCGGGACGCTTCATCCCGAGGCTGGTCAGCAGGGCAGAGCGCGAGCCCTCGTCGGCAATCAGCTCGGCGACGAGCTCCGGCCACGCCATGCGCGCCCGGCGCACCGCCTCGTCCAGCGTGTAGCCGATCGGCGAGTTGGGCTCGTTGCGCTTGAACCATTCGGCGATCGCCTCCAGCTGGCTGAGCGCCTGCTCGCGACCGGCAATCGGGCCTCCATCGACAACCGCCGCCGCTGCCGCCCCCGCCCTGGCGATCGCCGCCGGCGCAGCCGCCGGCCCGCCGCCGGCGGGGGCCTGCTCGGCCTCCTCGGTCGCCGGCGCGAAGCGGTTGCAGGTGTCCAGCATGAGCTGCAAGGCGTCGCGTACGCGGATGCCCGACGGGCTGGCCGGCCCCGCCTTCTCGTCGAGCGCGCGTCCCATCGCCTCCCAGGCCGCCATGACCTCCACCAGCATTGCCCGTTGAGCTGTCCAGTGGGCCTTGCCGGCGGCGCGTGCCTCCTTCTCGACCTCCTCGAACGGCACGACGCCGGATGCGATGCGCTGCTCGCGCCGTTCGGGGTCGAGAACGCCCGCCAGCTCGAGGGAGGATTGGTACTGCCAGAGGCAGAACGGCGAGCCGTCCGGCCGCGTGAACAGGGGCAGCTTCCTCAGGGGCTGCATCAGCGTGCCGTCGGCGCCCTGGCCGGACAGGCCGGCGACGGCGGCGACACGCATCTCCATGTCGCCTTCCTCCGGCAGCGGGAACAAGCCCTCCCAGTAGCGCTCGACCAGCCCGCCGATCACCGAGGCGCCGGCCTGCAGGCCCTCCAGCCCGGCCGTCCGGACCAGGGCCTCGGTCAGCCAGGTCGCGACCTCGAGATCCTTGGTCGATTCTTTCAAGGCGACGGCGGCAAGCGTGGCGACCGGACGCCATTTGCCCTGCAAGCCCTCCTCGCCGCCGCCTCCCTCCCCCTGCCGGTCGGGGCTGTCGGCCTGGCGCTCGGCATCGCGCGCATCGGCGCGGGCATCGCGCAGGCGAAAATAGACCGAAGTCGGCGTGTAGTCCTCCCGGAGATCGGTGCCGACAGGCTGGTCGCCGGGAAGGGCTGCCAGGATCGCTTCGAGGTCGTCCGGCCCGAGTTCCAAAGCCATCGCGGAAATACCCCCTGGAGTCGACTGATCTGATACAATTCATCTGGCGGCGTCATGCTGTCAAACCTTGGTCCGGCGCGGCCCGTACTTGTCAGCGCTGGGCCGTCTCGCCATCATGAATTCCGGCAAAGCGTTCCGTGGACGCCCCAATCTGTCCGGCGTATTCTCGTTTCATCGGAGGTCCTGCCAATGAGCTCCAGTATTCACGACAAGCTCAATCGCGTCCGGAAGCCACGGGTGCACATCACCTACGATGTCGAGACGGAGGGAGCCGAGATCCAGCGCGAGCTGCCGTTCGTCGTGGGCGTCATGGGCGATTTCTCCGGTGACCCGACGGCGCCGCTGAAACCCCTGGCCGACCGGAAATTCATCCAGATCGATCGCGACAACTTCAACGAGGTCATGGCCAACATGACACCCGGCCTGAAGCTCAAGGTCGACAACAAGCTGGCCAACGACGGCACGCAGATGGCGGTCGACCTGAAGTTCAACTCGATCGACGATTTCGAGCCGGCGCGGGTGGCCGCCCAGGTTCCCGCCCTCGCCTCCCTGCTCGAGGCCCGCGCCAAGTTGCGCGACCTCATGAGCAAGGTCGACCGATCGGAGGAGCTGGAGAACCTGCTCGAGCAGGTGCTGAGCTCGGAAACCGAGCTCAAGGCGCTGTCCGGCCAGCTCGGCGCCAAGAAAACGGAGGGTTGATAGATGGCTGAGACCGCACGCGAAGCGGATGCTGGTGCCGCCGTCACCGAGGCGGCACCCGGATTGCTCGACCAGATCATCACGAACACCAAGCAGACCGAGCCCGACCGCGCCCAGGATCTCGTCAAGAACCTCGTCGAGCAGGCGCTCGCCGGCACGGTCACCTTCGACCGCAACCTCACGCGGACGTTCGACAAGGCGATCGCGGCGATCGACGCCAGGCTGTCGGCCCAGCTCAACGAGGTCATGCACGATCCCAAGTTCCTCAAGCTCGAGGGCACATGGCGCGGCCTGCACTACCTGGTGCAGAACTCGGAGACCAGCACGACGCTCAAGATCCGCGTGCTGAACCTTCCCAAGCGCGAGCTCAACCGAGACCTCACGCGCGCCATCGAGTTCGACCAGAGCCAGCTGTTCAAGAAGATCTACGAGAACGAGTTCGGTACCCCGGGCGGCGAGCCGTACGGCGCGCTGATCGGCGACTACGAATGGACCAGCCACCCCGACGACATCGAGACGCTCCGGCTGGTGTCCAACATCGCTGCCGGTGCCTTCGCGCCGTTCATCTCGGCGGCCAGCGCCAGCATGTTCGGCTTCGACAGCTGGACCGAGCTTTCCAAGCCGCGCGACCTCGCCAAGATCTTCGAGACCGCCGAGTACACCAAGTGGCGCAGCTTCCGCGACAGCGAGGATTCGCGCTTCGTCAATCTTGTCATGCCGCGAGTCATCGCCCGCGTGCCCTACGGCAAGGAGACGAAGCCGATCGACGAGTTCGCCTACGAGGAGGCGCCGCTCGACGCCACCGGCAAGTCGCGCGTCATGGATCACGGCTCCTATTGCTGGTCCAACGCCGCCTACGTGATGGGCGCGCGCCTCACCGACGCCTTCGCCAAGACCGGCTTCTGCACCGCCATCCGCGGCGCCGAGGGCGGCGGCAAGGTCGAGAACCTGCCGACCCACGTCTTCAAGTCCGACGACGGCGACGCCGACACCAAGTGCCCGACCGAGATCGGCATCACCGACCGACGCGAGTTCGAGCTGTCGAACCAGGGCTTCCTGCCGCTCTGCCACTACAAGAATACCGACTACGCCGTGTTCTTCGGCGGCCAGACGACCCAGAAGCCGAAGAAGTACGATCGCCCCGAGGCGACCGCCAACGCCGCCATCTCGGCGCGCCTGCCCTACATCATGGCGACCAGCCGGTTCGCGCACTATCTGAAGGTGATGGCGCGCGACAAGATCGGCAGCTTCATGGAAGCGAGCAACGTCGAGAGCTGGCTCAATCGCTGGATCCAGAACTACGTCAACACCAACGAGAATGCCGGGCAGGACATGAAGGCCCGCTTCCCGCTGCGCGAGGCGAGGGTCGAGGTGCGCGAGATCCCCGGCAAGCCCGGCTCCTACAACGCCATCGCCTACATGCGTCCATGGCTGCAGATGGAGGAGCTGACAACCAGCATGCGCATGGTCGCCAACATCCCGAAGGCCGCCTGACCGCGCGGCCCGCGGGCCGGCGCACGCCATAGCCATGGCCGAATCGGCCACACCCTCGCCACTCGACACGATCGCCGTCGCACCTCCGGCGACCGTCGAGACGGTTCTTGCGTTGCGCGATACGATCCTCGCCGGCCAGTTCTTCGGGGCCCGCCATGCCGACGGTGCCGCCGCGCTGGCGGCATTCCTGCACGGCGGCGGCGGCGCCTACGATTCGTTGCGGGCGTGGTTCGGCGAGGCCTTCGTCGGCCTGCTCGCTGATGGCCGCGAATCGCTGCGAGCGGCCATCGACCGCGACATCACCGAGCTCGACGCGGCGATCGGCGCCCAGCTCGACGCGATCCTGCATGAGCCGCGCCTCCAGACCCTCGAGGGCCGCTGGCGCGGTCTCGACTGGCTGATCGCGGGTGTCGAGCCCGGCCGGCGCGTCAAGGTGCGCATGCTCTCCATCCGCTGGCCCGAGCTCTGCCGCGACCTCGAGCGCGCCCTCGAGTTCGACCAGAGCAACATCTTCAGGAAGGTCTACGAGGAGGAGTTCGGCATGCCGGGCGGCGAACCGTTCGGCCTCATGGTGATCGACCATGCAGTGCGCCATCGCACGGCGGCCGGCGCCACCACCGACGACGTCGGCGCGCTCGCCCTCCTGTCGGCCGTCGCCGCCGCGGCGTTCATGCCGGTGGTGCTGTCGCTGCACCCCTCCGTGCTCGAGATCGACCGGTTCTCCGATCTCGACGGCGTGCGCGACGTCACGGCACCCTTGCGCAACTCCGAGCATCTGCGCTGGCGCGCGCTGGCGGCCCGGGCCGACATGCGCTTCATCGCCGTGACCCTGCCCAGCCTGCTGGCGCGCCATCCGTGGGGCGACGATCCCAGCCGCGTCGACGGCTTCCGCTACTGGGAGCACGCGCCCGATGCGGGCAGCCGCGTGTGGATGAGCGCGGGCTATGCCTTCGCCGCCTGCGCGGTGCGCGCCTTCGCCGAGAACGGCTGGCCGGCCGACGTGCGCGGCGTCGAGACCGACCGGGAGGGCGGCGGCCTGATCACCGATCTCGTCCCCGAGCCGTTCGCCAGCGGGCCGCCTTTCGCCTGGCCCCGCACCGCCGTCGAGTACCAGCTCGGCAACCGCCAGGAACAGGACCTGGTCGAGGTCGGCCTGATGCCGGTGTCCGCCCTGCCCTTCGGCTCCGATCTGGTGTTCGGCGCGGTGCGCAGCATGCAGGCGCCGGCGACCTACACCGGCGCCACCGCGGCGGCGGCGGACGCCAATGCGCGGCTGTCGGCGCAGGTCAACTCGATGCTGTGCGCCTCGCGCTTCGCCCATCTCCTCAAGGTGATGGGCCGCGACATGGTCGGCTCGTTCAAGACCGCCGACGAGATCGAACGCCAGCTCAACCGCTGGCTCCAGGAATACGTCAACACCAACATCAGCAGCACCGGCGAATCGCGCGCGCGTTTCCCGCTCGTCGAGGGCGAGGTCCAGGTGCGCGAGCGGCCGGGCCGGCCGGGCGTGTACGGCTGCGTCATGCGCCTGCGCCCGCACTACCAGCTGGAGGACGTGTCGACGACCTTCCATCTCGTGACCGAGATCGCCGCCCCGTCGGGCTAGTCAGGCAGACGTAAAAGGCTATTGATTGCGGCCGACCGGTCGCCTTGGATGATCTTTCGCAAGGAGCCACGATGGCACAACCGACCTCAAAGCCCGCAGCCCCCGGCGACGCCGGCAAGCTCTTCCACGAGGGCCGCCTGGCCGAGGCGCTGGGCGCAGCCAACGCGGCGGTCCGCAAGGCGCCGACCGACATCGGCGCCCGCATCCTCCTCGCCGAGCTGCTGCTGTTCTCGGGTAACGTCGATCGCGTCGACGTCGTCCTCGACGCCTGCGTCGACCTCGATCCGAAATCGGTGATCGTCGTCGCCGAGTTCCGCCAGCTGCTGCGCGGCGAGACGGCACGCCGCCAGCTGTTCAGCGAAGGCCGGGTGCCGGAGTTCCTCGGCGAGCCGACGGCGGCGCAGCGCCTGGCGCTCGCTGCCGTGGTCGCCCTGCGCGACGGCGATGCCGCCGGCGCCGGCAAGCTCGCCGCCGACGCCGAGGAAGTGCGCGTCCATCCGAGCGGCAGCACCGCCGACGGTCCGTTCGACGACATGCGCGACGGCGACGACGTGCTGGGTTGCTGCTTCGAGGCGATCACCACGACCGGCAAGTATTTCTGGCTGCCGCCCGAGCGCGTCGTCGACATGCAGCTCCATCCCCTGAAGCGGCCGCGCGACCTGTTCTGGCGGCGCGCCACGGTTCAGATCGCCGACGGCCCCGACGGCGATGTCTATCTGCCCACCATCTACCCGCCGCTCGACAAGAGCGCCGGCGAGCCGACTGACGCGCTTCGCCTCGGCCGCGCCACCGACTGGCGTCAGATCGGCGAGAGCGGACCGACCCGCGGCATCGGCGCCGTCACCCTGGTGGTCGGCGAGGAGCCCAGAACCTGGCTCGAGATGAGCTCGATCCAGTTCGAGAGCGCGGCATGAGCGACGCGCGAGGCGGCCGCGGCATCCTCGAGGGCGGGTCGCGCAATCCACCGCGGCGGGCGCAGCTTCCGCTGCTCGACCGGCTGATCGATGCCGATCCGGCCGAGACGGCCGATCGGCCCCTGTCGGCGGCGATGGCGATGAATGCGCTCCGCGCCAGCGTCGGCCGAGACCTCGAGGAGCTGCTCAACACGCGGCGGCGCTGGCGCTCGTGGGATTCGCGCTACGGGGAGCTGGAGCGCTCGCTGGTCGGCTTCGGGCTGCCCGATTTCGCCGCTGGCGCTTTCAACGATTCGGGCAGGCGCGAGGAGTTGCGCCAGCTCGTCGAGGCCAGCATCCGCCGCTTCGAGCCGCGCATCACCAGCCTGCGCGTCACCCTGATGGAGAGCGGCGACGAGCAGAGCGCCACCCTGCGCATGCGCATCGAGGCGCAGCTGAGCGCCGACCCGGTGCCCGAGCCCATCACCTTCGACACGCTGGTCGATCTCGACACGAAGAACGTGACTGTGGCCACGAGAGAGGGCTGAGCCGTGTCCGACGCCCTGCTCGCCTACTTCAATCGCGAGCTCGAGGCCCTGCGCGGGCTGGCCAGCGAGTTCGCCGAGCGCCACCCCAAGATCGCGGGCCGGCTGCGCCTGACCAAGGACACGGTCGACGATCCCCATGTCGGCCGCCTCCTCGAAGGCGTGGCGTTCCTCGGCGCCCGCGTGCAGCACCGGCTCGACGACGAGTTTCCCGAGCTCACCGATGCCCTGCTCTCGGTGCTCTACCCCCACTACCTGGCGCCGCTGCCCTCGGCGGCGATCGCGCGCTTCGCGTCCGATGCGGCGATGGCCGGCCCGGCGCGCCTGCCGTCCGGGCTGGCGATCGCCACCGAGCCGGTCGGCGGCGAGAGGTGCACGTTCCGTACCGCATACCCCCTGACCTTGTGGCCCGTCGAGGTCGAGGCCGTGCGGCTCTCCGGCATGCCGCTCGCCGCCCCCGCCAACCCGGCGGCGAGCGGGGCCACGGCCTGCCTGCGCATCACCCTGCGCTGTCCCAACCCGGACATGACCTTCACCAAGCTCGGCCTCGACCGGCTGCGCTTCTTTCTCGCCGGCGAGCAGGGCCCCCAGCTTCTCGAGCTGCTGCTCGCCCATACGGTCTCGGTCGCGCTGGCCGACGACGTGATCGACCCGCAGCCGGTCATCCTGCCGCCGGATACCCTGCAGGCCGTGGGCTTCGCCCCCGAGGAAGCGCTGTTTCCCTGGCCGGCCCGGTCGTTCTCCGGCTTCCGCCTGCTCAGCGAGTACTTCGCCGCACCGGAGAAGTTCCACTTCGTCGATTTCTGCCGGCTCGACGCCAAGACGCTGGTCGCCGCCGGCAACAAGATGGACATCTTCGTCTATCTCGACCGCATGGTGCCGGCGCTCGAGCGCACGATCCAGGCGGGCAGCATGATCCTGGGCTGCACGCCGATGGTGAACCTGTTCGCCCATCGCTGCGAGCCGATCGCGCTCGACCACACCAAGGTCGAGTATCGCATCGAGCCCGACGCCCGCCGGCCGGCGAGCTTCGAGATCTGGTCGGTCGAGCGCGTGCGCGAAAGCCTGCCGGGTGGCGAGTTCCGGCCGTGGATGCCGTTCCATCGCCTGACGCGCAGCGGAGCCGGTGACGACGAGGACGCCAGGATCGGCGGCTTCTACGGCACCGCGCGTCGCGACATCGGCGGCGGCATCCGCGGCACCGACGTCTTCCTGCTGCCGCACGACGCCGGGTTCGACCCCGAGCAGGCGGGTGGCAGCGTGCTGTCGGTCGATGCGATGTGCTGCAACCGCGAGCTGCCGGCATCGCTGCCGTTCGGCGGTGGCCGGCCGACATTGCAGCTGGTCGAGGGCGCCGCCGTCGTGACCGGCGTCACCTGTCTCACGGCGCCGACCCCGACGCTGCGCCTGCCGCGGCAGGAGCGCGGCTTTTGGCGCCTCGTCTCGCATCTGTCGCTCGGGCATCTCAGCGTGGTCGGCGGCCAGAAGGCCGCCGAGGCGCTACGCGAGGTCCTGCGCCTCTACGATTGCCGGGACTCGACCGAGTCGCGGGCGGCCATCCGCGCCCTGGTCGGCGTCGCCTCGAGGCCCGGCACCGCACGCATCCCCGGATTGCAGGGTCCGGGCGCACGCGGCGGCGGATTCTGCCGCGGGCTCGACGTCACGTTGACCTTCGACGAGCAGGTCTGGGGCACCGGCGGGCTGTACGTGCTGGCCTCCGTGCTCGATCGCTTTCTCGCCCTGCACGCCACGGTGAACTCGTTCGTCCGGACCCGGGCGGTCCTGCGCGGCCGTACCGAGTCTGCCGCCAGCTGGCCGCCGCGCGCCGGCAGTCACGTGCTGCTGTGATGCCTGGGCCGGCCGACCTCCGCCATCGCCCGACCGTGGCGCGCCGTACGCCGATGGCGCACCTGCAGGCCGAGCCGCGCCGTTTCACCTTCGATGCCGCGGTCAGAGTCCTGAGCTTCTTCCGGCGCCAGGCCGATCCTGCGGAGACCACCCGCTTCACCACCGCCACCGGCTCGTCCTACCCCGGCGCCGAGGTCACCGATGTCGGCGTCGAGGTCGAGCCGGGCCGGACCTCGGTGAGCACGACGGTCGGCCTGATCGGCCTCACCGGCTTCGTCGGCGTGCTGCCGCGCCAGTATTCGGATGCGATCGTCGCCGATCGCCGCTCGCGCTCGTTCTCGCTGTCCGATTTCCTCGACCTGCTCCAGCAGCGCATGATCGCGGCGTTCGCCGTCGCCGGAACCAAGTATCGGCCGCATCGCGCGGCCGATGTCGGGACGCTGGCGACCGGCCATCAGAAGGATGACCCGATCGCCGACGTGCTGCTCTCCCTGACCGGCTACGGCACACCCGGCCTGTCCGGCCGGCTGCTGGCCGGGGCGCCGGCGCTGCGCCACTACGCCGGCTTCTTCGCCGCCCATCCGCGCTCGGCAGACCGGCTCGAGGCCCTGGCCTCCGACTGGCTGGGAAGGCCAGTCAAGGTCGAGCAGTTTGCCGGCGCCTGGCTCACCCTCTCGCCCGACCAGTGGACACGCATGCCGCTCGGCCACACGCCGGGAAAATTCTGCGAGCTCGGCGTCAATGCCGCCGCCGGCGTGCGCGCCTGGGACCAGCAGGCGCGCATCGTGCTGCGCATCGGTCCGCTCGATCTCGCCTACTTCGAGCGGCTGCTGCCGCATCGCCCGCTGCTGCGCGAGCTCGCGTCCCTGGTGCGCGCCTTCGTGGGCTTCGAGGTCGCCTTCGCCGTCAATCCGGTGCTGGCGCGCGATGCCGTGCCGCCGCTCGTGCTTGCCCGTCCGGACGAGGCAGGAAAGGCCTCCGGGCCGCTGCTCGGCTGGAACACCTGGCTGCCGACATCCCCCATCACGCCGCGACGAACCGATGCCAGCGAGCCTCTGTTCGAAGGCGACATCGTCGAAGGTCTCGCATGACCCAATCGTGGAGCGGCGGCTACGTCGCCGATATCGCCTACATCGAGGGCTTCTACATCCAGCAATCGCCGGTCCGCATGGCGCTGGCCTGCCTGCTCGGCGGCGTGGCAGCCGAGATGCCGGCGCCCGGCGAGCAGGCCTGCTATCTCGAGCTGGGCTGCGGCATCGGCGTCGGCGCCTTGCTGATCGCCGCCTCGAATCCGGCCTGGAAGGTCGTCGCCGTCGACTACAACCCGGCGCACATCGCCATCGCCAATGGTCTCGCGCGCGCCGCCGGCCTCTCCAACATCCAGTTCCTCGAGGCCGATGTCGTCGAGCTCGCCGACGGCACCGCGGGGTCGGCGATCCCGATGGCCGACTTCGTCAGCATGCACGGGCTGTGGTCGTGGGTGAGCCCCGAGGTGCGCGCCGGCATCGTCAGGCTGCTGGCGGCCAAGACCAGGCCCGGCGCACTGGTTCATCTCAGCTACAATGCCTTGCCGTCGTGGCAGGGCGGAATCGGGCTGCAGCGTCTCATCTACGAGACCGGCCGGCGAGCGGGCGGTCGCAGCGACGCGCAGGCCGAGACCGGCCTTGCCCTGGCCCGCGACCTCAAGGCAGTCGACGCCAACTACCTCGAAGGCCCGCTGGCGCGCGACCTGATCGACAGCATGCACAACGTGTCCAGGGAGTATCTCGGGCACGAGTACATGAACGCGCATTGGGCGCCGGCTTTCCATGCCGATGTCGTCGCCGCGATGGCCGGCGCCAAGCTCGACTGGGTCGCCTCGGCCAATCCGTTGGAGAATTTCCCCGAGCTGACCCTGAAGCCCGAGCAGCGCGCGATCATGGATCGCTTCAGCGATCCCATCATGCGCGAGCTGATCAAGGACATGTGCCTGCAGCGCTATCTCAGGCACGACGTCTACGTGCGCGGCGCACGCCGCCTGCACAACGCCGACCGCGACGCTGCGATCGAACGCGTGACGATCACCCCGGTGATCAGTCCTGGCGAGCTGCAGACGACGCTGCACGTCCCCGCCGGCACCGCCGAGATGAGCCCCGACCTCGCGGCCCTGATGCAGGCGGCGATGCGCGGCCCGACGACGATCGGAGCGCTGCGCGCGCTCGATCCCAGGCACAGCAACCCGGCGGAGCTGGTGAGCGTGCTGGTGGGAACCCACCAGTGCCAGGTCGCCCCCTTTCTCGGGGTCGCCCAACCCGACGGCGCCCACAGGCTCAACCGCGTCCTCGGCGGCCGCATCAAGTCGGTCGTCGAAGCCCGCACCTCGGGCCTTGCCTGTGCCCCGCTCAGCACCGGCTTCACCGTGCCGCCGCTCCTGCAATTCATCACCGCCCGCCTCCTGGATGGCGAGAGCGTCGACGACGCGCCGCGCTGGATCGAGACGCTGTGCGGTGACGTGCTGCCGGAGAAGCACGACAAGATTCGCGAGATCGTGCAGCTCGCGATCGAGCAACGGATCCCGGTGCTGAAGCAGCTGCAGATAATTCCTGGCTAGGATTTTACTTCGTCACAGGTCCTGACGCGCCGTTGACCGGCGCAGACGGCGGCGCTGCGGGGCCGCGCGACTTGTGGATCTCGACCGTGGTCGAGGGATCGCTGTCGTCGAACTCGATGGTGATGGCGGTGACGTTGTCGATCGCGCGCGCGTCGATGGCCGCCATGACGAGCTGCTCGGCATCGGCGCCCTGCTCGAGGGAAAGCAGCGAGGCGATCTCCCCGGGCGACAAGGACTTGGACAGGCCGTCGCTGCACAACAACAGCCGGTCACCCGGCATCAGGGGGCCGGTGCGCTTGTCGAGCTCCAGCGTCTCCTGGTCGGCCCCGACGGCCCGCGTGATGATGTTGGCCTGGCGATGGTTCACCGCCTCGGCCTCGGTAATGACGCCGCTCTCGACGAGATCCTGCACCAGGCTGTGGTCGCGCGTGATCTTGGTCAGCACGTCGCCGCGCAGCAGGTAGGCCGGCGAATCGCCGGCCCACAGGCAGGCGAAGTGATCGTCGCGTGCGATCAGGACCACGACGGTCGTCGCCATGATCACGCCCTGCCCGCGCTCCTCGCTGGCGCTGCGCAGGCGTTCGTGGACCGTCTCGAGGCGTCCGCGCACCTCCTGCAGAATCTCGCCGGCCGGGAGCCCGGCGGCGATGTCCTGCAGGGCGGCGACAACCTCGGCCGACGCGACCTCGCCCGACTGGTGGCCACCGGCGCCGTCGGCGACGACCCAGAGGCCGAGGTCGGGACGATTGAGATAGCCGTCCTCGTTCATCCGCCCGGCGGTGCCGGGATGGGAAGCGGCGCGCGAGCGGTAGCTGCCGAACTGGGCGACCTCCCGGGCAATGCCGGAACTGGGCATCACGCACCCTCCGCCGGATCAGGGCTGGCTGGCTGAGCTGCCGCCGGTGCGGGCTCCGTCTCGGCCTCGCCCCACCGTTCGTCGATCAGGGCGGCGAACGAGCGGCCTTCGGGCAAGGCCGCGCCGGTCAGCAGACGCTCGCCGACCCGCGGGCCGCCTTCGGTCCACCATGCCGCTTGCCCGGCCGCGATGGCGATCGGGGACTCGCCGACCGGCTCGAGGACGTCGAACCCGTCCTGGATGCGCTGGAGCAGCTCGGTGGGCGAAAGATCGTCGGCCAGCGCATCGCGGCCGGCCTCTTCCGCCTCGTCGAGGAACTCGCTCATCGCCGGCACCAGCGGCGCCCAGTCGGCCGCAGCCGTCGCCGCGATGGTGAGCGGCGAGTAACGACCGGCGCGGTCCACGCTCGGCATCCACAGGCCGAGCACGCCGCCGGCACCGCACAGGCCGGGCGGCAACACGAAGCGCCAGACCGGCGCCTCGAGCCAGGCCTCGCGCCAGTCCTCGCCGTAGCGCTGCTGCGTGTCGGCCATGCCGCGCAGCCACCAGCTGTCCCAGGCGTCGGTGAAATCGCGCGGCAGGTTCTCGCGCACGAAGTCGCCGCGCGCCGGCAGCTTGCCGAAGAGGCCAGCGCGGGCCTGAGGAAGCAGCACGACCATGGCCCCGCCCCGGCTAGCCGCGCACGGCCGGGCAGCGGAAATCCTGCAGGATGCCCGGCGCGAAGGGGTTCATGACCGATCCGGCGCGCAACTCGAACGTCGCATCGCCACCGCCGAACGTGAGCGTGTAGCGCTCGGGCGAGCCGGCCTGCTGCAGCGTTCCCCGGCTGAACAGGCGGAACATCGCCCATGGCCCCGTCTCCGACAGCACGCCGGTGCCACCCGGTGGCGGCGGATTGAACACCAGTCGGACATTGCGCATGCCATTCGCGCCCGGCCAGGTGATCTGGGTCGAGCGCGTCGGCCCGTGCGCATAGGTGACCGACGTCCCGTCGAACTCGAGGCTGACGCTCGACGCCCCCGGCGTCAGCGAGGTCGGCGTGATGTCGAAGCGCACGGCGATCGTCGTCGAGCCGGGCGCGAAGAACAGGTCGCGGATGACGGCGGCGCGCTGGAACTGGAGAACGTCGGCCGGCGAGATCGGCGCCGCGACGCCATCGGCCGATTGCGGCTTCCACACCTTGCCCGTGGTGTCGATGTAGGGCCGGAGCTGGGTGTTGAAGAAGCCGTCGAGCAGGCCGCCCGGCGCGAACAGCTTGGCGAAGTCGTCGAGCGGCGTCTCGAGCGAGCTGCCCGGCACGAACGGGAAGCGCCCGTTGACGGCGAGCGGACAGAGCGCAGCCGGACCGCCGGCGCCGTTGTAGGCCGCCGCAACCTGTTGACGAGCGCCGCCTCCGCGCAAGGCCGTGCTCGACTCGGCCATGTTGGAGAGCCAGCGGTCGAGCGGTGGGGGCTGGCGCTGCGCCTCGGCGCGCAGCGCCAGCGACGGATCGGCGCCGACGGCGGCGGGCGCCGTGCCGGCGCCGATAGCCGCGAGCTTCGCCAGCTGCTGCTGCAGGTCGTTGAGAAGCTTCAGCACCTGGTCGATCGGCGCGCCGCCGGTCGTCGACACCAGCTCGCGCAGCTGCCGGTAGCGTTCGTCGATCTCGTGACCGAGCGGCATGGCTCCCGCGCCCCGCTGGCCGGTGAGCTGCGCCGCCAGCGCCGCGGCGGTGCGGGTCATGGCGAGCGGCGAGGCCGTCGCCGCCTTGGTCTTGGCGGCCTTCTCGGCCTCCTCGGCCGCGATTTCCGCCGCAGTGGGCTTGGGAGGCTCGGTCAACGTGACCTGGCGAGCGACCGAGGTCAGCACGCTCTTCATCGGCGACTGCGGCGAGGCGAGAACGTAAAGGTCCTGAGCCGCCTGCGGCAGGCTGCGCAACGGCACGATCTCGAGATCCTGCAGGAGCGCGTCCCAAGCCTTGGCGTAGTCGTCGATGTAGTACTTGATCACGCTGTTGGCGAGCTCGGCCTGCTGCGTCGGGTCGAGATTGCCCGGCACCTTCTGGCCCATCACCCAGCTCTCCGAAGCGACCTCCCGGGTCGCCGTCGTCAGGGCCGGCAGCAGGACCCTGTGGAAGCCCTCGACGGTGAAGAAGCCGGGAATGCCGTCGCTGAGCTTCTTGCCCGATGCGCGCGTGAAGACGCGCACGCCGGCCGGTCCCAGCACATCGCTCGGCCGCCACGGCGGCAGGCTCTGGGCGGCGGCCGACGGCTTGATGCGCGAATAGGCGCGCGCCGCCAGCGACACGCGGCTGAAGGTCGTGCGCGCCTGGGCGATCAGCGTATCGTCGAGCGACACCGCCGGCAGCGGCTGGGCCAGCAGGGCATCCAGGTGCTTCTGCAGGCCGGCCACGACGGTGAGATTGGCGGCGCCGGAATACTGATGCTGCCAGTCGTAAGTCATCCACTCCTTGATCAGCGCCGGGTCGAGCGGGCCGTGGCCGCCCAGCATAAGATAGACGCGCGTCGCCTCGTACAGGAACTCCGGCTCGGTGAAGAAGCCCCGCATCTGCCCTTCCAGACGCCACACCAGGCGCGGCAGGAGGGCGTAGCCCAGCGCGTGGCGGTACACCGCCGCGGCGCCCGCCCGCAGCTTGGGTCCCTGCGAAAGATCGAAGCTGGCCAGCACGCCCGGCCGCGCCTTGGCCGCGTCCGTCAGCTCGCGCGCGGCATCCAGGAGTGGCAGCAGACGCGGCAGGTCGGCGTCGTTCACCGGATCGAACGTCGTCTGCCGGGCGAGCTCCTGGTAGGTCGAGATCGCCTGGGTCATCGCCGCGATCTCGCGCTCGCCTTCCGTGCGGTTGACGACCAGCCAGCCGCCGAGGCCCAGCGTCACCAGGCCGATCGTCGCGAACGCGGCGCCGCGCAGGACCATGCGACGGAAGCGCGCCGACGGCGGCTCGCTCACCAGCATCGCCTCGCCCAGGATCACCTCGGAGACCAGGCGCCCGAGGAAATAGCTGCGACCCTGCTGCGGGCGCAGCGCCGCGGCCCGCCGCTGGTCGAGGCCGAACGAGCGCGCCATCGTGCCGGTCAGGCGATCGATCGGCGTGCCTTCCTGGGTACCCGAGGTGAAGTAGACGCCGCGCAGGAACGGTGCCGGATCGAGGCGGGAGCCGGCGAAGGCTTCCGTGAGGAACGCCTGCAGCGGTGGGCCGAGCGAGGCGATCTGGGTCGGGAAGGCGGCAATCAGGGTGCGGCGCTCGGGGCTCTGCTCGAGCTGCAGGCGATCGTAGAGCCGCTGGCTGTCGAGGCGATCGACCAGCAGCTGCAGCTCCTCGGGGAACTTGGTCACCACGCCGGGCTCGCCCTTGGCGAGCGGGAAGGTGACGCCCCAGACCTGGTTTCGCTTGTCGCGGTCGAGATCGTCGAAGTATTCGGTGAAGCCCGCGATCAGGTCGGTCTTGGTGAACAGGGCGTAGACCGGGATGCGGATCGCGAGCCGCTCCTGCAGCTCCTTGATGCGGCGGCGGATGGCGCGGGCATGCGCGGTGCGCTCCTCGGGCGATGCCGATGCGACGTCGGTGAGCGCGATCGCCACGATCACGCCGTTGAGCGGCTGGCGCGGCCGCGTCTTCTTCAACAGGTCGAGGAAGGCATCCCAGCCGGCTCGATCGACGGCCAGGTTGGAATCCTGGGTGGTGTAGCGGCCGGCGGTGTCGATCAGCACGGCGTGCTCGGTGAACCACCAGTCGCACATCCGCGTGCCGCCGACACCGGCGACCGCGCCCTGCCCCATCTCCGCCGCCAGCGGGAAGTTGAGGCCGCTGTTCAGCAGGGCCGTCGTCTTGCCGGCGCCGGGCGGTCCGATGATGACGTACCATGGCTGCTCGTAGAGATAGCCCTGCGTGCCGCGCGCCTTCTTCAGGAGCGACAGCGCCTGGGTCATGCGCTCGCCGAGCGCCAGCGCTTCCTCGCGCGTGCCGTCGTCGGCGACCTCGACGCTCTCGGCCACACCCTTCTCGAGATTCTGCTCGCGCCGCCGGCGCATCAGGTCGAGCAGGAGGTTGACGACCGCCCAGACAAGCACCAGGCCGGCGATGATCGCGGCGCGCGGGATCCAGCCTTCGAGCGGCTCGAGCAACGGCCCGAACAGCCAGACCAGGGCGGCCAGGATGGCGACGCCAACGAGGCTCAGCACCCATCGGGAGACGAGGAAGCGCAGCACCGTCATGACCTAGGTCCCCTGCCGGTTGAGGACGATCTCGATGCGCCGGTTGCGCTCGCGCCCCTGGGGCGTTGCATTGGTGTCGATCGGGTCGGCCTCCGCCCTGCCTTCGGTGGAGAGCCGCGCCGGATCGCCGATCGTCGCGGCGATGATCTTGGACGCCGCTTGCGCGCGCGCGGCCGAGAGCTGGAAATTCGACGGGAAGGCGACAGTGCGGATCGGCTCGTTGTCGGTGTAGCCGATCACCTTGACCGGACCCTGCTCCTCCTTCAGCGCGAGGCCGATGCGATCGAGCAAGGGCTTGAAGCTGTCCTGCACCGCGGCGCTGCCCGAGGCGAACATGCCGCGTCCGGTGATGCGCACCAGCGGCTGCGCCGGCGTGCCCAGCACCTCGACCAGCTTCTGCTCGATCTCGGGCTTCAGGAACTCGCGCAGCTTGTCGAGGGCGCTCGGCTCCGGCGGCGGCGGCGGCGGGGTCGCCACCACCACGGGCTTGGCCTCGACGAACGGCGTGCGGGTGATCGTCGGCATGCGCTCGGGCGGCGCCCCCTGCAGGCTGGCGTAGACCCCGTCCGACGCCGCGTTGAGGCTGATCGAGAACCACAGGAACAGGCCGCCGACGAGGCCGAGGCCCGCCGCGGCGGCGACCCACAGCGGCAGGCTGAAGCGCGCCGGCCGGTACGGGGCGTTGATGCCTCTGGTGTGCGGCGCCAGGTCGGCGTCGGCCGCCTTCTGCTGGCGGGCGATGACGGCGTAGGTCTCCTCGCGGATCTTGTTGAGGTCGCCCAAGCCGCGCCGCGACAGGCGGTACTGGCCGACGAAGCCCAGCGACATGCAGAGGTACATCAGCTTGATGACCGGCAGGAACCTGCCGGGGTTCTCGCACATCTGCTTCAGCACATCGAAGAAGCGTTCGCCGCTGCGCACCTCCTGATGGAAGGCCGAGACCAGCGAACGTTCCGCCCAGGTGCCGCTGTTGCCCCACGGCGTGTTGAGCACGACGTCGTCGAGGCTGGCGCACAGCGCATAGTGCGCCGGGCGCAGCTGCTCCAGCGGCACCCCCTTCTCGCGCGTCTCGACCTCGAACAGCCGGATCTGGTGGACGGTGCGCTGGTAGAGATCGCCGGAGTCGGGCGGGTTGGCGGTGTTCCGCAGGCGCGCCATGAACTGCAGCAAGGGACCAGCCGCCGCGGTCAGGACGTCGTCGCCGATATGGATATTCTCGGTGCCCTCGGCGACCCGGGCGGAGGCCGGGTCCGGCGCTCGCGGGCTCGGCTCGGCGCGCGTGTCGCCACCGGTCGGCTGGGGCGCCGGCGCTTGCGCGGGCGTGGATGACCGGCGCCGGCCCGGGTTCGGACGAATGATCGTTCGATTGTTGTCGTCGGGCTCGGCGAAAGGATTGTCGCTCATCTGCGCCTCTCACTGTCCTCAGCCGCGAATTGCCCACAATTCTATGTTCAGATTAGGGAAGTCGCCGGAGACGTGCAGCGCGAAGCCGCCTGACGTGTGCAGCTCCTTCCAGTGCGTCGAGTTGCGGTCGAGCTCGAAGTACGTGGCGCCAGCATAGAACGGTAGCTGCCGCGGCGCGACAGGCAAGGCACGCACGGCAATGCCCGGCAGGGCGACATTCACCAGCTCGCGGATGTGCTCGACCGCGCCGATCTTGACCTGCGACGGGAACAGCCGGCGCAGGTTCTCGGTCGGCACGTCGGCCTGAACGGTAAGCACGAAGGTCGACGAGCGCAGGATGCTGCGATCGACGATCGGGCCCACGCGAATGCCGTAGGCGCGCAGCTGCAGGGGTATCTGCACCGCCGTCTGCTCGATGACGGCGGAGAGCGAGCGGCGCAGATCGGCGACGACCGGCGCGTAGCTGCGCTGCAGGTCGGCATGGCGATAGGCCGGATACTCCGACGGGCGGCGGGTGGCTTCCGTGAAGGTGGCGAGCTCGCCCGCCAGCTGCACCAAGGCGGCATAGAGATCGACCGGATGGACGTTGCCGTCGCTCGCCCAATGCGCCAGCAGCTTCTGCGCCCGATTGACGGTCTGCAGCAGCAGGAAGTCGGAGACATCGCCGACGCCGCGCGAGCCCGGCGCCACCAGACGCGCCGCCAATGCCTCGCCGCGCTGGTTCAGCATGCCGTTCAGCTCGGCCAGAAGGCCGCCGAGCGGCGCCGCCGCCGACGAAATCAGGCACGGCACGATCCACTGGTCGTCGAGGGTGACCCGGCGATCGGCGGCAACCTCGACGATGCGGGCGAGGCCGATGCAGTGGTAACCGGCTCGGTTCTCCGTCTCGAGCATGTAGCGCAGGCGCAGCCGGCCGATCTGCACCTCCGCCGGCTGCGGAGAGCTCGAATGGGTATCGTAGGCCTCGAAGCCGCGCTGCTGGTAGCGGCCTTCCGACGCGCCGTCGGCAGCGATCTCGACCGATCCGGCCTGGCGCATCGGCAAGGCGAGATAGACCACCGCGTTGCGCGTCGATTCCGGCACGTCGAGCGGCACCGGCTGGTCGGTCTCGCCGGGCAGGGTGAAGGGCGTGCCGTCCTCGAACACGCCGCTCGCGTTGGCGAGCGCGAACTGGCCGGTGCCGAGCAGGTTGCGGTTGATCACGCCTTCGACCAGGCCCCAGCCGTGCGGACGCAACGAGCCCGTGCGATCGCGCACCAGCCCCTCGATCCAGCGGTCCTGCTGCTGGAAATGCTGGACGCGCAGGAACATGCCCTCCAGCCAGACCACTCTGTTCGACCAGGTCATGCGGGCTCCCAGCTCATGCCGATTCCCAGCTCATGCGGATTGCAGGTCAGCCCGGTTGGGGCCGATGGTGAGGGTGAGCCTGGTCAGCCCGGATGGCGCGATCGAGGCGACGGCGCGCCATTGCGAGCGATCGATCTCGCGGAACAGCACCGCGACGCCGATGTAGCGCACACCCGGCTTGGGCGAGAGCGCGAGCTTGCGGGTCTCGCCGGGCCGCACCACCGCCTCCTCGGAGCCGGCGCTCTCGTCTCCCAGCACCGCGCTTTCGCGCTCCATCAGCGCGTAGGCGTCGGCCGACATGAATCGTCCGCGATTCATCAGCGAATAGACTCGAACGGCAACGGCGAGAGGCGTTCCGGCGGTGCTGGGATTGATGTTGGGCCCCGCCCGGATCGTGAGATCGACCACCGCCGGCGCGGGCGGGCCGCCAGCGCAGCCGGCGACCGGCAGCAGCGACGAGGTGAGGAGCAGCTTGCGGCGGGACATCATGCGATGGACGACCATGGGACGGGCAATCATGAAGGGGCCCCCTCGTTGGTGAGCTTCTCGATCGCCTCCTCGTAGGCGCGCGCGAATGCCTTGCCGAAAACGCTGTCGAAATCGTCGGACAAGGCGCGGGTGATGCTGCGGTGCTGCTGCACGAACGTCTCCCACGCCCGTGCCCGCTTCTGCGCGGGATGGATATCGAGGGCGCTGGTCGAGGTCTTATGCTCGATCGTCTCGGGGTCGAGCTGCGCCAGCAGGAACCTCACCGCCGCCTGCATGGCGGCAACGGTCGCGAGCTCGTGCAGGCGAAGATCCTCGAATGCCTCCTTGACGGCGTCCTCGGGCGCCATGCTGCCGCGCCGGCCGAGGCCCAGCAGCGTGTTCATGGCGTCGTCGTCGTCGAGCGAGAACTTCAGCGGGTTGTTGCCGCTGGCGCGGATCATGGATCAGCGTCTGACGCAGGCCGCTGACGGTCGACCGCATGGCCTGCCCAAGCCGCTCGAACGTCTTCTCGGGATCGGCCAACGTCGCATCGGTCAGGCCGGCGCCGCGCAGGAAGGCGGTCGCCAGGCTGGTATCCGGCGCCGCCTGGTGCACGGGTGCGGGGTCCGGCAGTTGCGGCGCGGGTGCAACCGGCAGCTCGACGGCAGCCGGCTGCGGTCGCACCGTCTGGGCTGGCGGCGGCCCGGACGGCAGCGCCACATCCCAGTCGTCGGGGATCACCGAGGCCGGCATCGGCGGACGGAAGGCGCTGGACAGCGCCGGCGCATGATCCGGTGTCGTCGGTCCGGCGAACGGCTCCTGGACAGACGCCAGGGGATCGAAGTCGGGTGGCAGGATCGGCGTTTCGGGCGGCAGCGCTGGCGCGATCGGACCGGGCGGCCTCCCGTCGCCGAAGTCACGGTCGCCGCGCTGGTTGCCGAAGGCGCCTTTGTCGTCAAAGTCACCACGGTCGCCAAAGGGTCGCTCGCCGCCGAAGGAGGAGCTGCGCCCTTCCTGCGCCGGCGGTGGATCACGCAATGCGAAATCGTCGCGTGGCGTCCCGGTCAGGAAACGGTCGCGATCAGCCGGGACCGCGCCAGCCCGGCCTTCGTCGAGCACCACCTCGACCTCGTAGAGACCGAACTTGATGCGATCGCCGTGGCGCAGCTTATGCGATGCGCCGCGGCCGATCGGATCACTCGCCTGGTTGACGAACGTGCCGTTGGTGCTGAGGTCCTGCAGCTCCCAGTCGCCACCCTCGTAGATCAGGCGGCAATGGATCGGCGACGACCCAGTCGCTGTCGCGTCCCCGGCCAATCGAGAACTCGCCACCATGGATTTCGCGTCGTTCTGGAGCCACATCGTCGGGACAGCGGATCGTGACGAGCATGAGGGACACGTGAGGGCTCACTCCTGTGGCGGGAGGTAAGCGGCGACGGTCGACGTCGCCTTCCGACCGATAGGCCCCGAATGTGGAAATTCTAGTCGTGGAACCCGGCGCAGGGCAATCGCAATTGGCCGGCGCGCGCCGGGCATGGCCCAGTTGACGGCCTCCGGGGAGGCAGCCATCCTCGAATGTGGGGATCACCTTCGAGCGAATCCGCCGCCATGTGCCTAGTTCCGTCCCAGACCGTCTTGAGCACGGACGAGGTGGGAAGCGTTGCGCCGCCGATCTTCACCTCGGTCGGTCATGATGCCGTGAACGGTCCGGGTGACGTATTCGTCATCCAGTCGCTGCTCAACAAGCGCCTGCCCAAGCCGCATACCGAGGTGCCGGTCACCGGCATCATCGACCCCGGCACGATCCTTGCCATCAAGGCATTCCAGGCCGTGGTCATGAACATGAACCCACCGAACGGCCACGTGGCGCCGGGCAGCCCGACCTACTACGCCCTGGCGGCGCGCCCGCTGGTGACCAAGGAGGCGCCGCCACCGCCGAAGTACGGCCATGTCGGGATCATCCCGCCCGAGTTGATCGAGGCGGCCAAGGCCTCGCAGCGGCGCTGGCGCATCCCGGCCTCGATCACCCTGGCGCAATGGATCGTCGAGAGCGCCTGGGGTGCCGCAATGCCGCCCGACAGCAACAATCCGTTCGGCATCAAGGCCACTGCCTCGCAGGCCGCTGTCGAAGCCGCCACCGAGGAGGTGATCGACGGCAAGACCATCCGCATCACGGCACGCTTCCGCCGCTTCGAGAGCATCACCGAGGCGTTCGATCAGCACGGAGCCTTGCTGGCGAAGGCATCGCCCTACAAGGCCGCCATGGAACTGGTCGAGGACGTCGAGCGCTTCGCCGACGCCCTGACCGGAGTGTACGCCACCGATCCGCAGTACGGCACGACGTTGAAATGGGTCATCACGACCTATGGGCTGAAGAAGCACGACGGGTGATCGCCAGTTTCCGGAGATGGCGCCCTTCCGGTCGATCACAGCGCGCCGGAGCGGCGCGCTCCCAGCGGCATAACCGTCAATGTTGGCACTTATGAATGGCACTCTCCCGTGAGGGAGCTGGCATGTTGCCGAACGGCCACACTGACCTGATGCTTCAGCTCCGGCGGCGGAAGAGCGCGAGCGGATTGCAGCGGCATTGTGTAGGCTGTCATGCATCGCGCAACTACAGCTAGGGGAGAGGCACTTGATGAAACAAGCATTCGCCGCCGCAGCCGCACTCGCGCTACTGCCCTCGATGGCTTCGGCACAAGAGTTCGACCCGCTGCCCGGCTTCTATATCGGTGCGGGTGTCGGCGGAGCGTGGTTCCTGACCCAGACGACCACGATCGGCGGCAACTTCAGCAGCACGACGGGCTTCATTGCCGACCTCGTCGCCGGCTACGACTTCGTCGGCCCGCGCCTCGAGGTCGAGCTCGGCTACGGCTTCATTCCGTTCACCGCCACGCTCGCCAACACCGCGGCGAGATCGAACTTCAGCGGCACCGGCCACCAGGTGCACATCATGGCGAAGGCGCTCTACGACTTCATGCCGGCGTCGACCTTCACACCCTATGTCGGCGTCGGCGCCGGTATCGCCTTCGTCGACAGCAATGCCCCGCTCGCCAGCACGCAGTTCGCCTACGAAGGCATCGTCGGCCTCGCCTACAACATCGACGCCCAGTGGCGCCTGGCGCTCGAAGGCCGCTATGTGGGCACCACCAATCCGACGTTCGTCGTCAACAACGTCAACATCGGCGTGAACAATTCCAACATCGTCGCGATGGTGTACGGGCAGTACAAGTTCGCCCCACCGGCCGCGGCCGCCCCTCCACCTCCGCCGCCGTCGGCCTCGCCGCCGTCCTTCATGGTGTTCTTCGATTGGGACAGCGCGCGCCTGTCGGAGGCGTCGCTGAACGTCGTGCGCCAGGCGGCTGCCGCCTACAAGAGCAAGGGCAGCGCCCGCGTCACCGCGACCGGCCATACCGACACATCGGGCCCGGAGGCGTACAACATGGCGCTGTCGCTGCGCCGCGCGAACACCGTCAAGGACGCCCTGGTGCGCGATGGCGTGCCGGCCAACGTGATCGCGGTGATCGGCCGCGGCGAGCAGGGCCTGCTGGTGCGGACCGCCGACGGCGTGCGCGAGCCGCAGAACCGCCGCGTCGAGATCGTCATTCAGTAGGACGACCGCCTGGTTCGGGAGATCGAAGGCCCCTCGCCAGGCGAGGGGCCTTTTCTTCGCTCCGGCCTCGCGCGCGCCCTGACGAGCGCTGCGAGCGCGCCTATGCCTCGACCTGTTCGCCCAGCCAGTCGATCGCTGCCTGCGCCCCGCCCTTGCCGTGCGGGATGCCCAGCGCGTTGAGGGCAACCTCGATCACGCTGAGCGTGCCCAGAATCATCGGCGCGTTGACATGGCCCATATGGGCGATGCGGAAGGCCTTGCCCGAGAGGTCGCCGATGCCGTGGCCGAGGATGACGCCGCATTTCTGGTTGCAGTAGGCGCGCAACGCCTCGGCATCGTGACCGCCTCCGATCAGCACGGGGGTGACGGTGTCGCAGCGCTCGCCGGGCTCGATGATGTTGAAGCTGATCGCCTGACCCTCGGCCCAGGCGCCGATGGCGCGGCGCACCGCCTCGGCCAGCAGCGCGTGCCGGCGGAAGACGTTGTCCATGCCTTCGGCGAACAGCATGTCGATGGCCTGGCGCACGCCGAACAGCAGATGCTCGGGCGGCGTGCCGGCATATTTCTGGTAGTGCTGGTCGCCCTCGCGGTCGGTCCAGTCCCAGTATGGCGTGCGCAGGCCGGCCGTCTTGTGGATCTCGCGGGCGCGATCGTTGGCGGCGACGAAGCCCAGGCCCGGTGGTGCCATCAGGCCCTTCTGGGAACCGGACATCGCGACGTCGACCCCCCAGGCATCCATGTCGAATGGCATGCAGCCGAGCGACGCGACGGCGTCGACCATCAGCAGCGCATCGTGACCGGCCGCGCGGATCGCCTGGGCGATCGCCGGGATGTCGTTCACGACGCCCGACGCGGTGTCGATCTGCGCCACCAGGATGGCCTTGATGGTGCCGCCGCCGTTGGCCTTGCGGCTGTCCGCCTTGAGCCGGGCCTCGACCTCAGCCGGGCGAACGGCACGCCGCATGTCGCCCTTCAGGATCTCGACCTCGACTCCCATGCGGCGGGCATTCTCGCCCCAGCCGACTGCGAAGCGACCGCTCTCGAGCACCAGGATCCTGTCGCCCTTGGACAGCACGTTGGTGAGCGAGGCCTCCCATGCGCCGTGGCCGTTGGAGATGTAGATGTAGGCGCGCCCCTTGGTGTTGAACACGCGGGCGATGTCCTTCAGGAGGCTGTCGGTCAACGCCAGCAATGGCCCGGAATAGATATCCACCGCCGGCCTGTGCATCGCGCGCAGCACCTCGTCGGGCACGGTCGTCGGCCCGGGAATGGCCAGGAATTCACGCCCCGCTCGCACGCTCATCGCTTTCCTCCGCGGGCCCGTCATGCCCAGACTTTCCGCAGGCGCCAAGCGCGCCCCGCGAAACGAGTGGCGCCAGTGCAAACGCCGATTGATGGAAAGATTAGCACACAAGGGGCGCATCGGACCCGGCATGAGAACATTTCCGGTCAGCCCTAACACGGCGAGGGGCGGCCCTTCTTGCACCTTCCCGCCTCGGCCGGAGGAGGTGTCGCCGCCATGGCGACAGGGTCGTGATCTTCGCCGGGAGCGCGCCACTCGTAGGAAACAAGCTCTTCCGCTCCGAGCGCACCACTCCCGGTGGCGCCCTTCTTGTCGATCAGACATCTCATGAGCGCCGCTGGAGCGGCGCGCTCCCAGCGAAGCCCCGAGCATCTACCGCCTGGTATGGTTAGTCGCCACAATGCCGGCTCGATGGAGGAGGCAGAGGGTATATGGCCGACATCAAGATGGGCGTCATCATCAATGGCGCCACCGGGCGCATGGGCAGCACACAGCACATGGCCAACCTGCTGGCCATCGCCGCCGAGGGCGGTTTGTCGCTCGTCAATGGCGACAGGCTGGTCCCCGACCTGCTGCTGGTCGGCCGCAACACCGGGCGGCTGGCCACGCTCGCCTCGTCTCACGGCAATCTTCGCTTCACCACAAGCCTCGAGGAGGCGCTGGCCGGGCCGGACCAGATCTACATGGACTGCAGCCACACCGGCGACAGGCCGGCCCGCGTGCGCCAGGCGATCGCGGCCGGCAAGCATATCCATATCGAGAAGCCGACGGCGCCGACCGTCGGCGAGGCCATGGAGCTCGCCCGCCTCGCCGACCGCGCCGGCCTCAAGCACGGCGTCATCCAGGACAAGCTCTTCCTGCCGGGCTTCGCCAAGCTGCTGGCGTTCCGCCAGGCCGGCTTCTTCGGCCGCGTGCTGCAAGTGCGCATCGATGCCGGCTCGTGGATCTTCGACGGCACCACGCAGGCCTGCCAGCGGCCGAGCTGGAACTACAAGAAGTCGCAGGGCGGCGGGCTGGCGCTCGATATGATGGCGCACTGGCGCTACATGATCGACCGCCTGGTGGCGCCGGTCACCGGCGTGTGCGCGGTGATGGCCACCGCCATCCCGGAGCGTCTCGACGAGCAGGGCCAACGCTACACGGTGGACGCGGAGGACACCTCGCATGCCCTGCTGCAGATCGGGAACGGCGCCGTCGGCGTCATCACCAACAGCTGGGCGACCCGGCTGCGCCGCGACGACACGATGGTGGTCCAGATCGACGGCACCGACGGGTCGGCCGTCGCCGGCCGCCATCGCTGTTTCACGCAGGCCGCCGCCGACACGCCGGAGGCGTTCTTCGGCGCCTCCCATCCCGGCGGCATGGACCTTCGCAGCAATTGGCAGGAAGTGCCGGACGCAGATGAGCCGCTGCGCAATCCGTTCCGGCAATGCTGGGAGGCGTTCCTGCGCCATGTCGCGGAGGACGCGCCCTACTTGCCGAACCTGGTCGAGGGCGCCAAGGCCGTGCAACTCGCCGATCTGGCCTATCGCAGCGTCGAGCAGCAGCGCTGGATGCCTGTGCCGGAGCTGAAACTGTGAGGGCGCGATGGAAATCGACCCGAAGATCGCGCACGCGCTGGGCTTTCCCAAGGCCGCCTACATCCAGGTCGAGCGCGAGCGGCGCTGGCTCTGCCGCCCGGCGCCCTCCGCGTTGATCGAGCGAAGCGAGCTGATCACCGATCTCTACGTCGCGGGAACGCGGCTGCGGTTGCGCGAGGCGCGCCTGCTCGACGGCTCGGCGGCCCGGCTGCGCCTCAGCCGCAAGGCCGACGTCGATACGCGCAGGCGGCTCGTCACCTCGATCTACCTGCCGGAGGAGGAGTTTACCGTGCTGGCCGCGGCGCTGCCCGGCGTCCGCCTCACGAAGACGCGCCACCGCCTCGAGAGTCCGCCCGGCACCCTGATGTCGATCGACGAGTTCGAGGGAGCGCTCGCGGGTCTCGTTCTGCTCGAGGCCGAGTTCATCAGCGACGACCTGATGACGGATTTCACGCCGCCCGACTTCGCGCTTCGCGAGGTCACCGAAGATCCGCGCTACGGCGGCGGGTCGCTGGCTGCCACCGGGTTGCCCGGCGGCGTCTATCCTGGCGAACGGCCGAGTGCCGCATAGACCCCGGGCCTGCGCACCTTGACCCAGGCGACCAGGCCGATCCCGCCGAGGCCGATCATCAGAAGAAGCGCCGGGAAGCTCTGCACGAAGTGCGAGCTCGAGCCACTCACCAGGTCGAGATGCAGCGACATGAGGACGAGGCTGACCGCCAGCCCGAGCGCCGCGAGCCCCGGCGCCAGCAGGCGCCGCCACACGCCGACGCGGCGGTTGTCGCGCCAGAAGAAGGCGACCACGGCGAGCGACACCAGGATCTGCAGCATCAGGATGCCGAGCGCACCGAATGTTCCGGCCCAGGCGAACACCACCGTGTAGGGATTGGACCCGGCCAGGGCGAAGAGCGCCACCAGGCCGAGCGCGCTCGCCGTCTGGACGACGCCGGCGAGCTGCGGCGACTGATGACGAGGATGGGTCTCGCCGAGACGGCGCCACATCAGCCCTTCGCGGCCGGCCGCGAACAGATAGCGGTTGATGGTGTTGTGGAACGACAGCCCGCAGGCGAACAGGCTGGCGATCAGCAGCAGGTTCATGACGACACCGGCGGGCTTTCCCAGCAGCGCCTTGACGGCATCGAGATAGAGCGTGGCGGTGTGCGTCGCCGCCTGGTCGTGGATGCGGCTCGGCCCGTAGTAGAGCGAGATCGTCCAGGTGGTGAAGGCATAGAACACGGCGATCACGGTGACGGCGATGTAGGTCGCGCGCGGGATGGTGCGCTTGGGGTCGCGTGCCTCCTCGCCGAAGATCGCCGTGGCCTCGAAGCCGATGAAGGCCGACACGACGAACACCAGCGCGAGCCCCAGCCCCGGCGTGGCGATGGCCTCGATGCCGAACGGCTCGAAGACGATCGGTCGCGGCGGGTCGGCCGTCAGCAGCACGGCCAGCCCGAGCAGCAGCAGGATGGTGATCTCGGCGATCATGCAGAAGCCCAGCAGCCGGCCGCTGAACTCGATGCTGCGCACGCCGCACACATAGACGGCGATGCCGAGGCCGAAAGCATAGATCCACCAGGCGACGTCCAGCCCGCCCGCCGATCTCACGATGTCGTTCACGAAGAAGCCGAACAGCCCGTACACGGCGACGTCGACGGCGGTGTAGGTGGCGAGCGCGATCAGCGCTCCGGCAACCCCGAGCGAGGGCCCGAGGCCGGCCACGATGAAGGAATAGAAGCCGCCGGCATTGCCGACGAAGCCGCTCATCGCGGTGAAGCCGGCGCTGAACAGCAGGTACAGCACGCCGACCAGCAGGAAGGTGCCGGGCACGCCCGGCCCGTTGCCCAGCATGAAAGCCGCCGGGGTGACACCGACGACGGCGGTGAGGGGCGCCGCTGCGGCGATGACGAAAAAGACGATCTGGGGAACGCCGAGCGCATTCCTGCGCAATTCACCGGCGGAGACGGATGCTATTGTATCGGACGGCATTCGCGGGCGAATTCAGCACGGATGGCGGGCGGCGGACAACGAATTCGTCGCGCACGTCTGCCCCCGGGCCGGCTCGGCTCGAGTGCACGGCCTTGTTTCGCGGGATGGGACAGGCCAATGGATCTACCGGGCGTCGCCGTCACCGGGAGCGACGGCGCGGGAGGAAGGGAGACAAGATGACCGAGGTTTCTGGGGAATGGCTGTCGAGCTCCCTCTCATGTTGTCCTCCCTGCGCGCAGCGCGGGGAGGTGGCCCCGTAGGGGGCGGAGGGGTCAGGAGCCTCAGTCGAGGCGTCCGTCCATGCTTTTGTGCCTCGAGACGGATGAAGTCACGGACCCGGATACCGATTGGATGCTGCCGCCTGAACTCGAACCCGGCCAGCGGGCGGCGACGCAGTCGGCTCCACAGGCGCCTCTCGGCATCCGTCTGGTTCGTCCGCAGTATGCATGTTGGGGTGTGATTCCACCCCTCGTCTGCCGGCAATAGCGCTTCACCGCTTTGGGAGAGGGGATTGCCGCGTTAAGCTGGGCGGGCATGATCATCGACTGCCACGCCCATGTCTTCACTCACTGGATCGGCCCCTGCGGGCATCCGACGCGCGACATCCACAACCGGTACCTGCAGCGCATGATCACGCGGACGGCGGCCTCGACCTTCCGCACGCATGACTGGGCGCGGGCCGACACGCGCGCGCTCTACCGCGCCGACGATGCCGGCTGGAGCGGGCTCGCCGACGTCGATTTTCGGATCGGCCGGTTCGGCCAGCTCGAGTTCACGCACCAGGGCGAGGACCACGTCATCCAGTACATGCCGGTCGGCATGCAGGAGATGACGGCGCCGCCCGAGCTGATGCTGGCGCAGATGATGTATGCCGGGGTCGATCGCTGCATCCTGCAGGCGGGCGGCGCCTACGGCGCGATGACGGAGATGAACGCCTTTGCCCAGCAGCAGTATCCCGGGCGCATGACCGGGCTGATGCACGTCGACGAGGCGCTGGCGGGCAGCGAGCGCGAGCTCGCCAAGGTCGACCATGCCTTCCACGCGCTGAAGCTTCGCGGCCTCTACTTCAACGTCGACTCGATGAGCCGCCACGGCTTTCCCTGGCCACTCGACGCCGCCCCGATGGCGCCCTTCTGGGACAAGCTCGAACGCCTCGGCATCGTGCTCTGCCTCGAGCTGAGTTCCGGGCCGACCTACGACCTGGCAGGTTACATGGGCCACATCGTGGCGCTGAAGAACATCGCGGCTCGCCACAAGGAGCTCAGGGTGCACCTGGCGATGAGCCCGCCGGTCGCCTTCTTTGCAAGGAATGGCCGCTACGAGTTCCCCGCTGAGCTGGCCGCCCTGTATCGCCACGAGCGGCTGGTGCTCGAGGTGATGTTCCCGATCACCTATGGCGGCGTCTGGGACTACCCCTACCCCGAGGCCCAGGCGCTGATCGAAAGCCTGCGCGACCAGCTTGGCGCCGACCGGCTGGTGTGGGGCTCCGACATGCCCAACGTCGAGCGCTTCTGCACCTACCGGCAGTCGCTCGACTACGTGCGCAAGTATTGCCCGTTCCTGACGGCGCGCGAGAAGGACCTGATCCTGGGCGACAATTGCGCGGCGTTCTACGGGATCGGGAGACACTGACGAAGGGATCAAAGTCGGGAGGCCAGCAACACCCCCAACCTCATCCTGAGGAGCCGCGCATGGCGCGGCGTCTCGAAGGATGGGCAACAGGCACATTCTTTGGTGCCCATCCTTCGAGACGCGCCCGCGGGCGCTCCTCAGGATGAGGTCGGGGAGCGTTGGCGCACTCCTGCACATGAGCATGAACAGGGTGGCCGCCATGAGCACCGTACGTAGCATCCTGCGTGAGACACCGCTTGCATGGCTGCTGTTCGCCGTGCCGATTGCCGCGTGGATGCATCAGGCGCGGCCGCAATCGCCGCTGCTGGTGTTCGTTCTGGCCTGCGTCGCGATCGTGCCGCTGGCCGGCCTGCTCGGGCTCGCCACCGAGAAGCTGGCGGCGCGGGTCGGCGAGGGCATCGGCGGCTTCCTCAATGCCACGCTCGGCAACGCCGCCGAGCTGATCATCGCCCTGGTGGCGCTGCGCGCCGGTATGCTCGACGTCGTCAAGGCATCGCTCACCGGGTCGATCATCGGCAACCTGCTGCTGGTGCTGGGGGCGGCCTTCCTGGCCGGCGGGCTGAAGCATCCCGTGCAGAGCTTCGCCACGATCGGCGCGCGCACCCAGGTCGGCATGATGGCGCTCGCCACCATTGCCATCGTCGTGCCGTCGCTCCTGGCGGTGGTGGGAGGCGGTGCGCTGGCCAGCCAGTCGGTGACGTTCAGCATCGTCGTCTCGGTCATCCTGCTCGGCGTCTATCTCCTGAGCCTGGTGTTCACGCTCGGCACGCATGCCCATCTTGTGCGCGGCGACGGCAAGCCGGGCGACGAGCCGGCGCACGGCACGCCATGGTCGCTGTCGCTCGCCATCGCGGTCATGGCCGTGGTGACGCTGCTGATCGTGTGGATGAGCGAGATCCTGGTCGGCACGGTCGAGCACGCCGCCCACGCGCTCGGCCTCACCAACCTGTTCGTGGGCGTCGTGGTGGTCGCCGTGGTCGGCAACGCGGCCGAGCACAGCACGGCCGTCCTGGTCGCCATGCGCAACCGCATGGAGCTCGCGGTCAGCATTGCCGTCGGCAGCAGCACGCAGATTGCGCTGCTGGTGGCACCGGTGCTGGTGCTGCTGAGCCTGGTCATTGCCCCGGCACCGCTCAGCCTCGCCTTCTCCGGCGTCGAGGTGCTGCTGATCCTGACGGCGACCTTCGTCGCCTCGATCCTGATCGTCGACGGCAAGTCGACCTGGTTCACCGGCGTGCAGCTCATTGCCGCCTACCTGATCATGGCGATCACCGTGTTCGCCATCCCGGCCTGAGCAGGTTACTCGCGCGCCACGCGGCTCATGAAGGCGGCGAGCGGGATGGCCACCAGCGCGGTGAAGGCCATCAGGTGGAAGGCGTTCAGGTAGCCGATCATCGCGGCCTGGCGCAGGATCTCGTTCGACAGGCTGAGCAGGCTCGGCGCAGTCTCCAGGCTCCACGCCTGCGGCAGGCCGGGCAGCGCCAGCGACTTGTTGTAGGGCGTGATGAACTCGGTCATCTGCGAGTAATTGGTGGCGGTCGAGCGGCTCACAACCAGCACCGAGATCGAGATGAACAGGCTCGAGCCGAAATTGCGCATCAGGGTGAAGATGGCCGAGCCCTCGGTCACCTGGCGCTGCGGCAGGGTCGAGAAGGCCATCACCGTCATCGGCGTGAAGGCGATCGACTGCCCCAGCCCGAGCAGGAAATTGCCCCAGAACACGTCGTGCTCGGTGAGGTTGATGTCCCACTCCGCCATCCAGAATCCGGCCGCCGCCTGGATTGCCATGCCGAGCACGATGGCGAAGCGCGGCGCGATGCGGGTGAGCCGGGCGATCACCAGGAAGGCCGTCCAGTTGCCGATGCCGCGGGCGGCGATCAGGGCGGCGATGGCATTGTCGGGATAGCCGCGCAGATCGTGCAGCAGGGTCGGAAACAGCACGATGCTGATGAAGTTCAGCATGCCCATCACCAGCGCCAGCAGAACGCCCAGCGAGAAGTTGCGGTCGAGCAGCAGGCGCGGATTGAGGAACGGCTCGGGCACGGTGAGGCAATGGGCGACGAAAATCCACAACGCCAGGACACCGACGAAGGCGAACAGGATCATCTGGGTCGACTCGAACCAGTCGAGCTTGTGCCCGCGATCGAAGATCAGCTGGGCAGCCGTCATGGCGACCGACAGGGCGAAGAAGCCGATCCAGTCGAAGCGCACGGCGGTGCGGCTGGTGTAGTCGCGGAGCGCGAACCAGATGCAGACCAGCGCGGCGATGCCGGGCGGCACGATCATGAAGAAGGCGGCGCGCCAGTCGTAGGCTTCGGTGGCAATGCTGCCCAGGATGGGCCCGAGCACGGGCCCGAACACCGCGCCGATACCCCACATCACGAGGGCCGTCGGCTGCAGGTGCTTGGGAAAGGTCGCGAGCAGGATGGCCTGGCCGAGCGGCATGATCGGCGCACCGAACGCGCCTTGCGCGACACGGGCCAGGATCAGCGCCTCCAGGCTGCCGGCAATGCCGCACAGCAGCGAGGTCACGGTGAAACCCAGCACCGTGAAGAACATCAGGTTGCGCCAGCCCAGCCGGCTCGCCAGCCAGCCGGTCATCGGCGTGGCCACGGCGGTGGCGACGAGGTTCAGCGTGATCACCCAGGAGATTTCCTCCTGGGTGGCCGAGAGGTTGCCGCGCATCTGCGGCAGCACCAGGTTGGCCAGGGTGATCGTCATGCCGAACAGCATGTTGGCGAGCTGGACCATCAACAGGATGAGCCACTGCCGGCCGCTGATCGTGAAGAGACCGCCCTTCTCCGCGCTCTCCGTGCTGACGTTGGTCGTTTCGGCAGCCATCCCGGTCGTCGTCGAGCGGCCATCGCCGCGAACACGCGGGGAGGATCATTCGGCAGAACGACCGCGAATGACAGGAAAAAGACCGGTCGCGGCAGCCAACGCATTGCAGCATTGCGCCAATCGATTCTCTTCCCCGGAAGCGCTCGCCGTGACGCGGCGTGACCTCAGGCACGCGTGCGGACGCACGACCGCGCCACTCCAACGGCACTCATCGGATGGGAACTGAGAAGCAGCGCCACCGGAGTGGCGCGCTGCCGGCGCACGAGGGCCTCGATGCTGGTCGCGGCCGCTTCCCGTTGTAGAGCGGCGCCGGCGAAGCCAGGACGAGCGCGCCGCGCGCGCCGTCGCTATGATGCGGGCCCGGGAAGGGCAAGGCGGGAGCGGGAAGCCATGGACTACAGGATCGGTGTCGCCTCGCTCGTGGCGATAATCGGGGCCGTGTCGCTGGCGGCCGGGGGCGCGCACGCTCAGGAGGCCCAATCCGACGCGGCGAGGTGGCGGGGCTTCCATGTCGGCGGCGAGCTGGGCGCCGCCTGGAGCTCCTACAGCTGGAGCACGACACCCAACTACTTCAACACCCTGGGCCCGACTGTGCTTGGCAGCGAGCTCACGGCAGGACAAGGAGGGCTCGCGGGCGGCGCCTTCGGCGGCTACAGCTGGGCCGTGGGACCGGCCGTGCTGGGTCTCGAGGTCGGCGTCCGCGGCGGCAGCCTGACCAAGTCGCAGCCCGATCCCTGGTATCCGGCCACCGACATCGCCACCTCGGACATACGCTGGATGGCAAGCGCCGTGGTCCGCGCCGGTTACGCCTGGCGGCGCTGGCAGCTCTTCGGCAAGGCTGGCTGGGCGGGAGCCAACGCCGGCCTGACCCTGACCGACACCGGCACGGGCATCACCTCGACGGCGCAGAGATGGATCAATGGGTGGACCGTGGGACTGGGTGCCCAGTACATGGCCTTCGACCGCATCTCGGTAGGCGTCACCTGGGACTACACCGATCTCAGCGCCTCCGGCATCGGATCGAGCTGTCCCGGTTGCGGCAGCGGCGTCGGGCTCGGCACGCCGGTGCTCGACACGCACATTCGCCTCAACGCCATCATGGCTCGGATCGCGTTTCATCCCGGACCATAGGCGGCATCGCCCGAGGCCCCCGCGCCGCGAGCGAGTCGGGCGCCTCACCAGAACCAGCTCGTGGCGCCATGCGGTCACGCCGATGGCACGGTGCTTGCTGATTCCTGTTCCTGTCCCCCGGTTCATCAGAGGAAGCTCCAATGGACATCGGCGTCTTCATCCCGATCGGCAACAACGGCTGGCTGATCTCGACGACCGCGCCCCAGTACAAGCCGACCTTCGAGCTGAACAGGCAGGTCGTTCAGCGCGCGGAGCACTACGGCCTCGATTTCGCCCTCTCCATGATCAAGCTGCGCGGCTTCGGCGGAAAGAGCGAGTTCTGGGACCACAATCTCGAATCCTTCACCCTGATGGCGGGGCTGGCCGCCGTCACGCGCCGCATCCAGCTCTATGCCTCGGTCGCCGTGCTCACCATCCCGCCGGCCATCGTCGCACGCATGACGTCGACCATCGATTCGATCTCGGGCGGCCGCTTCGGCATCAACATCGTCTCCGGCTGGGGCGAGGCGGAGTACTCCCAGATGGGCCTGTGGCCGGGCGACTCGCACTTCACCAGGCGCTACGACTACAGCTCCGAGTACGTCACGGTGATGCGCGAGCTGTGGGAGACCGGCACCTCCAGCTTCCAGGGAGAGTTCTTCCGCATGGAGGATTGCAAGCTGTCGCCGCGCCCCCAGGCCTACGTGAAGATCGTCTGCGCCGGGCAGAGCCCGCGCGGCATCCGGTTCGGCGCCGAGCACGGCGATTTCAACTTCGTCGCCGGCAAGGGAATCAACACGCCGACCGCGCATGCGCCGACCAACCAGGCCATGGCCGAGGCCGCCGCACGGACCGGCCGCGATGTCGGCAACTACATCCTGCTGATGGTGATCGCCGACGAGACCGACGAGGCGGCGATGGCCAGGTGGAAGCTCTACAACGACGGCGCCGACATCGACGCCATGGCCTGGCTGGCCGACCAGGCCAACGCCGATACCAATGCTGCCGCGACCAGCACCGCCCGCCAGATGGCCGCCCCGACGGGCGCGGTGAACTTCAACATGGGCACGCTGGTCGGCTCCTATGCCTCGGTGGCGCGCATGCTCGACGAATGCGCCGCGGTGCCCGCCACCAAGGGCATCATGCTGGTGTTCGACGACTTCCTGATCGGCATGGAGCAGTTCGGCCAGCGTATCCAGCCGCTGATGAAATGCCGCCAGGAGAAGCTCGCGTCGGTGGCATAGCAGCCGGCAGATCGTTGCCTGACGCTTGCCGCGCGTGGCGTTCCCGGCAATGGCATCGCCTGCAGCGCCGTCATCCCTGCGGCGGCGGTGGATAACGCTGGAACATCGGCAGCTCATTGGCGCGCTCCAGCCACGTCAGGCGCTCGGCGACCTGGACGTGGACCTGCGCCGGCAGGATCTCCGGATCGTCGTAGGTCCCGCTCTGGACGTCGATCAGCCCCGGCAGGATCTCGGCGTTCACGTAGAACAGGCCGGTGCCGCAATCGGGGCAGAAGTGCCGTCGGCCGTGCTGCGAGGAGCGATAGACCTTGGGCGTGCCCTTGGTCACCTTTGCCGCGGCCTCCGGATACATCGTCCAGCCGACCATCGGCGCGCCGGCATGGCGCCGGCAATCGGTGCAATGGCACAGCGCATGGACGATCGCGTCGCCCTCGATCTGGTAACGGATCGCGCCGCAATGGCAGCCGCCGGTTATCATGTGTGCCCTCTCCTGGATTGGGTCAAAGGATCGCGCCAGACGCTTCGTTCGCTCCTCGCCTACCGCATGGCGGCACCCGACCACAAGAGCCGCCCGCGCCGAAGGTCGGGCAGTCGGCCCAACGGCCATTGCCGCAATCGGGCATGCCCGGGCAGTGGATTCACGAGGGACAACGGGATTGCCGATACTGCAACATGCCCGGCGTTCAACAGTGGAGTGAGCCGGCGATGGATTTCGACCTCGTGCTGCGCAACGCGCGCCTTCCCGACAGCAAGCCCGACGAGCCGGCGATCGACATCGGCGTGAGCAAAGGGAGGATCGCCGCGATCGCACCCCGGCTCGGCGGCGACGCGCGCGAGCAGTTCCAGGCAGGTGGCCGGCTGGTCTCTGCAGGCTTCGTCGAGACGCACATCCACCTCGACAAGTCGTGCATCCTCGCACGCTGCGAATGCGAGACGAGACGCTCTCCGCATCTGGCGATGGAGCGCACCTCCGCTGTCAAGCACACCTTCACGGTGGAGGACGTGACCGAGCGGGCCGGCGGCACCCTGGAGAAGTGCATCTCGCATGGGGCCACGCGCATGCGCACCCATGTCGAGGTCGATCCAAAGGTCGGCCTGCGCGGCCTCGAGGGCGTCAGGGCCCTGATCGAACGCTACGCCTGGGCGATCGACCTCGAGATCTGCGTCATGCCGCAGGAGGGCCTGACCAACAACCCGGGCACCGACGAGCTCATGGTCGCCGCGCTGAAGAACGGTGCGACCGTGGTCGGTGCGGCGCCCAACTACGACACCGACCGGCCGGCGCAGATCCGCCGCGTCTTCGAGATGGCGCGCGAGTTCGACGTCGACATCGACATGCATCTCGACAGCGGCGCGTCGGCCGAGGAGCTCGACACGCTCCTGGTGTGCGAGCTCACGGAGAAGCACGGCTGGGGCGGCCGGGTCGCGATCGGCCACGTCTCCAAGCTCGCCTCGATGCGCCAGCCCGACATGGACAAGGTCGCCCGGCGCATGGCCGACGCCGGCGTCGCGCTCACCGTGCTGACGGCGACCGACCTCTATCTCGGCGGCCGCCCGTCGACGCCAATCGCCTCGCCGAGCAGGGCGTCGTGTGCTCGATCGCCTCGAACAACATCCTCAATCCCTTCACGCCGTTCGGCGACGGCCAGCTGCTGCGCCAGGTCAACATGCAGGCGATCGTGACCCAGCGTGGCTCCGACGCCGAGGTCCGCGCGGCGTGGGACATGACGACGTCGGCCGCCGCCCGCCTCATGCGCCTGAAGGATTATGGCATCGCCGTCGGTGCGCCAGCCGACCTCGTCGTCCTCGACGCCCCCGACCCGGTGACCGCGCTACGCACCGTGGCGCCCGTGCTGGCCGCCTACAAGCGCGGCCGCCGCACCGTGACCCGCGAGCCGGTGCGCCTGCACCGGCCGTAGCGAACCAAGCGCTGGGTCTGCGCCCATTTATAGGCGGAGTTATCTCCGCCGACGTGGCGTTCATGGCCGGGAGCGCGCCACTCCGTGGCGCTCAAGGGATAGCGGACAAACCGATTGCAGATCGGAAGTAGAGCATGAGCGCCACGGAGTGGCGCGCTCCCGGCCATGAGCGAGCGAGACCCTTCGGCAAGGTCAGGGCAGGCTCTCGCGGTCCGGAAGAGCATGAGCCTGCTACGCCGCCTTGCGGCGGGCCTGCGCCGCGGCGGCAGACAGCACCATCTCGGCGCATTTCTCGCCGATCATGATGCAGGGGGCGTTGGTGTTGCCTCGGCGACGCGCAGGCCCTGGATGCCGTGCACCCTGAGCTCGTTGTCGACGACGGCCATCGCATCGGCGCCCATCTTGCAGGTACCGACCGGGTGATAGGTCGTCTCGGCATTGTTGCGCACCCAGTCGAGCAGCTCGTCGTCGCTCTGCAGCGCGGCGCCCGGCGCGATCTCCTCGCCGGTGATCTCCTTGAGCGGCGGGGTCGCCATCAGCTCGCGGCCCTTGCGGATGGCGGCGAGCAGGCCTTCGCGATCGGCACGCGCGGAGAGGAAATTGAAGCGGATCGCCGGCGGCTCGGCGGGATCGGCCGACTTGATGTGGATCGAGCCGGTGCTCTCTGAGCGCAGCACGTTGATGTTCATGGTGATGCCGCGTCGGCGCGCGATGCGGCGCTCGTGCCCGACGCGCTCATAGAGGAACGGCAGGATCGAGACCGTGGCATCCGGGGTCTCGAGCCCCGGCCGCGTGCGGAAGTACATGCGGATCGGCACCGAGGTCGTGGCCAGGAAACCCTCGCCCCACAGCGCGTACTTGATCGCCTCGCGGGCCAGGCGCCAGCCGCGCGCATTGTCGTTGAAGGTGGCGTTGCGCTCGGTGATGGCGAACTTCACGCGCGGCGAATAATGGTCGCGCAGGTTCTCGCCGACACCTTTCAGCTCGTGCACCGGCGCGATGCCGAGGCCGCGCAGCAGCTCGCTCTGGCCGATGCCGGAAAGCTCGAGGAGCTTGGGCGAGTTGATCGAGCCCCCGCTCACGATCACCTCGCGCGCCGCTCGCGCCTCGCGCTTCGTGCCGCCCACGGCGTAGCGCACGCCGACGCAGCGCTTGCCCTCGAGGACCAGCGTCTCGACCATGGCGCCCTTCTCGATCACGAGGTTGGCCCGCCCGCGCGCCGGATCGAGGTAGCAGAAAGCCGTGCTCTGCCGCCGCCCCTTGGCGATCGTCACCTGCGACATGCCGATGCCTTCCTGCGTCGCCCCGTTGAGGTCGGGGTTGAAGGGCAGGCCGATCTTCTGCGCCGCCTCGATCATCTTCTCGAGCAGCGGGATCCTGTGGCGCGGCGTGTCGGTGATGCGGAGCGGCCCCGCACGGCCGCGCAGCTCGTCCGATCCGCCGTCGTAATTCTCCATGCGCTTGTAGACCGGCAGCACGTCCTGCCAGCTCCAGCCGCGATTGCCGAGCTGGGCCCAGTGGTCGTAGTCCTGCGCCTGGCCGCGGATGTAGACCATGCCGTTGATCGAGCTCGACCCGCCCATCATCTTGCCGCGCGGCACCTCGATGCGGCGGCCGCCGGACCCATCGTCAGGTTCGGCGCTGAAGCACCAGTTGACCGCGGGCAGGTCGATCATCTTGGAAACGCCGACCGGGACCCGCGACCAGAAGTAGCTCGACTCCTCGGTGCCGGCCTCGAGCAGCAGCACGCGGTGGGTGCCGTTCTCGCTCAGCCGGGCGGCGAGTGTCGCACCTGCCGAGCCGGCGCCGACGACGACGTAGTCATAGAGGCTTTCAGCAGTCGGCATGGGGGTGCTCCTTCGCGGCCAACTTGACCCGGCTGTCGCGGCCGTGGCAAGGCCGCGGGCAGCGGCGCCCCCGAGACAGCCGCACCGCGGTACGGGAGAAGGCCATGGAGTTCGACGTCATGACGCGCGCCACCACGTGGGATCACGTGGCCGATCTGGCGCGGCGCACCGAGGCGGCCGGGTTCTCCGGCATGCTGTTCACCGAGGGGCATCAGGTGCCCTGGATGAACATCGCCGCCGCGGCGATGGCGGCGCCCTCCCTGCATTTCTCGACCGGCATCGCGATCGCCTTCGCGCGCAGCCCGATGATCACGGCGGAGATCGCCTGGGAGCTGGCGCAGAATACCCGGGGCAAGTTCCGGCTGGGGCTCGGCAGCCAGGTCAAGGCGCATATCACCAGGCGCTACGCCAGCCCGTTCGACAAGCCGGCGCCGCAGATGAAGGACTACGTGCGGGCGGTGAAGGCCTGCCTGTCGGCGTTCCGCCGCGAGGGTCCGCTGCAGCATGACGGCCCGTACTACAAGCTCTCCCTGCTGACCGAGCAATGGACGCCGTCGCGGCACGACCACGAGGACGTCAAGGTCGACATCTCGGCGGTGGGCCCGATCATGGTGCGGGTGGCCGGCGAGGTCGCCGACGGCATCCACGTCCATCCCATGCATTCGATGCACTACATCCGGAATCGGCTGCTGCCGGGCGTGGCCGAGGGCGCGGCACGGGCCGGACGCGACCCGTCGCAGGTCGACCTGATCGTCCCGGTGATCGTCGCCGCGGGCGATACGCCGGAGGAACGCGTCGTGCCGATCAAGGAGGCGAAGACGACCATCGCCTTCTACGGCGCCACGCCCAACTACGCCTTCCAGTTCGACGATCTCGGCTACACCGGCATGCGCGACCAGCTGCGCGATTGCCTCCGGTCGGGCGACAGCGCGCGCAGCGAGGCGCTGATCACCGACGAGATCCTCGACCAGTTTGCCGTGGTCGCCCGCTGGGACGACGTCGCCGACCGCCTGATCGCCCGCTACAAGGGAATCGCCTCGCGGCTGGTCATCTACCTCGCCTCGCACTGGCGCGAGGTCGACCCGAGGACGCTGGAACGCTGGGGCGAGGTCGCCCGCGCCGTGCGCAAGGCGGCGTAGGCGCGACCGCAAAATCCATGGCCGGGCCCGCAACACCTCCGACCTCATCCTGAGGAGCGAGCGCAGCGAGCGTCTCGAAGGATGGGAAACGAGCACTGTCGTTGCGGCCCATCCTTCGAGACGGCCGCTGCGCGGCCTCCTCAGGATGAGGATTTGTCGGGGTGCTCGTTCCTCATGACGAGATGGGCCAATGTTACTACTGCGGCAGGCGGGCCATCATGATGGAGATGTCGCGCGCCATCTCCATCGCCTGTTCGACATCGAGGCTGGCGGCGCGGTGAAAGGTGCGCTTGGTCTGGGCGACGAACTCGCCGTTCCATTTGGCGATGGTCTCGGCCATCGCCAGCGCGGCAGGCTGGAGCTGGTCGCTGGGCACGACCCGATTGACCAGGCCGAGCTCGTAGGCGCGCTGCGGGGTGATGTTCTCGCAGAGCAGCAGCAGCTCGAGCGCGATCTTCTTGCTCATCACGTGCGCGGCGTGCGCCGAGACGGTCGAGGCGGTCAGCCCCGCCTTCAGCTCGGGATAGCCGAAGCGCGCACTCTCGGCGGCGACCACGAGATCGCTGCCGAGCGCCAGGCTGCAGCCGGCGCCCAATGCATAGCCGTGCACGGCGGCGATGACCGGCTTGTCGACGCGCGTCAGCAGGTTGAACAGGGCGATGCTGTCGTCGCCGTGACTCACCAGGTTCCTGCGGCTTTCCGTGGTCAGCACCCGCGGCGTGGAGGTGTCCATGCCGGCGCAGAATGCCCGGCCCGAGCCCGCCAGGACCACCACCGACACGCCGTCGTCGGCCTGCGCCGCGCGCAGGGCGTCGGACAGCGCGCGCACGAGATCGGCATTGAGCGCGTTGAGCTTGGTCGGCCGGTTGAGGGTCAGCAGCCGCGCCGCGCCCCGGTTCTCGATCAGCAGCACCTCGTCCATCGTCGGTCCCTCCCCGATGCGTCGTCACGTTCCATGCGCATGTTCGCCGCCGCCGCGGCCTTCCGCCACGCCTCGATCTCGCTCCGCGATGCCGGCGACCGGCACGCACGACGACGCTTCCTCTCATGCGTCCCCTGCCGCTCGGCGCATCCTGGGGCACGGAGCGGGATCGGCAAGTTGTCTGCGACCTCGCGCGGGCTTACGCTGGCGTCCAGGATCGACACAGTGACATCGCAGCACCTCCTCCGCCTCCTCCTCCTGCCCGTTGGGCTCACGCTTGTTCTGGCCGCCGCAACCGCGCGCGCCCAGATCATCCCGCCGGCCGAGGATATCGCCGCCCAAGTGCGCACCCAGGGCTATCCCTGCGAGGGCTCGGCAAGCGCGCTCAAGCTCGTCAAGCAGTCGTGGCCGGACGAGCCGTTGTGGATCCTGACCTGCACCAACGCGACGTACCGGGTGCGGCTGATTCCCGACATGGCCGCGAAGATCGAGCGGGTGCAGTAGCAGGCACGCGTCGAGGCTGCAGATGCCCGTCACTCGAGGCCGGCGCGACGGAAGGCCTCGAGGTAGGATGCGCGATCGACGTCGCGCTTGAAGGGAATATGCTCGCCGAGCCAGGCCAACGAGATATTGGGCTGGGCGCGACGGAGCTCGCCCAGGGCCGCGCGGGCTTCCTCGTGCTGGCCGGCCATCGCCGCCGCCGCCGTCAGCACACGGTGGGCCCCGACGAAGTCGGCCTTCAGGCGCAGTCCCTCGCGCGACAGGCGGATCGCCTCGTCGTAGTTGCCGCCGACGAATTGCGCGTAGGCGGCAATGCCGCAATAGATCGCCGCGCAAGGGTCGCGCGGGCTCAAACGGAGCGCACGGCGCGCAGCGCGGTCGCCGTCCTCCCAGCGACCGCTGTAGCTCAGCGCCAATGCGTAGAAGCCGTGCGCAAGCGAGAAGCTGGGATTGAGCTGCAGGGCGAGCTCGAACTCGGCCAGGCAGTCGTCGAAGCGGCGGGCGAACAGCAGGGCGTGGCCCAGCGCATGATGCGCCCACGGGTCCTCGCTGTCGGCGCGAATCGCCGCCCGCGCAGCGCGCTCGGCGATCGGCATGGCCGTCGCCATGTCCTCCCAGCCCATGTGGGCAGTGAAGGCATGGCTGGTCGCCAGCACGCCCAGCGCCTGGCCGTAGTTGGGATCGATGCTGATCGCCTTCTCGAGCAGCGCCTGCGCCACGACGTTGTCCTGCCGCGTGACGCGCCAGTAGTGCGACAGCGCCCGCATGACGAGGTCCCAGGCGTCGAGGCTGTCGGGTGCGCTGCGCCGCGCGTGCGAGCTTTCCGCGGCGTAGAGCTGCGGCTCGATCGCACCCACGATGGCCTGCGAGATCTCGTCCTGGACCGCGAAGACGTCGGCCAGCGCGCGGTCGTAGCGCTCCGCCCAGATATGGCTGCCGGTGGCGACGGCATTGAGCTGGGCGGTGATGCGCACGCGATCGCCCGCCTTGCGCACGCTGCCCTGCACGACATAGCTCACGCCGAGCTCGCTGCCGACCTGGGCGAGATGAACGGCACGGCCCTTGTAGACGAACGAGGAGTTGCGGGCGATCACGTAGACCCAGCGCAGCCGCGACAACGCCGTGATGACGTCCTCGCTGATGCCGTCGGAAAAGTATTCCTGCTCGGGCTCGCCGCTCATGTTGATGAAGGGCAGGACAGCGATGCCCGGCCGATCGAGCGGCACCGGCTGGCCGGGTGCCGGGCCCGATGCCGAGAAGGACGTCGCTGGCGCGGCCGCCAGCTCGGAACCCTCGGCGACCATGCCGACGAAACGGAAGCCCTTGCGTGCCAGGGTTCGTATCAGCCTCTGGTCCTGGCCGTTGTCGCCCACCGCCTTGCGCGCGGCATTGATGCGGCTGGTCAGGGTCGATTCCGACACCACCCGTCCTTGCCAGATGGCCTCGATGAGGTCGTCCTTGCTGACCACGCGGTCGCGGTTCTGCACGAGGTAAGCCAGCAGGTCGAACACCTGTGGCTCGATCTCGAGGCGTTCCTGCCCACGCAACAGCTCGCGCCGGCCGGTATCCAGCACATGATCGGAGAAATGGAACTGCACGCTAACCCCTGCCGCGACGTCGGGAAATAATCAAGCCGTTCACCGGCACAAACAAGCGAAGGCCGGTGTCCCCGCCCGCATACGACACGGTGATCCGCCAGGGCCTGTCGCCCCGTGGCGGGGTGTGGCCGCCCCCAGGGCATTCGTCAGCGCCACGACCGCCGACGGCACCAGCCGACATTCGACCGGGTTTGAGGATGAACCCGCCGATACGCTACGCTGTCGACTTCGCGAGCCAAGGGACGGGGAGGCCGCACGATGGACGAATCGGAGATGGTCGGGCGGGCACGCAGGTTTCTCGCCGGCGAGCGCCTCACTTTCGATGCCGTGCTCGCAATGCTCGGGCCGCTGCAGCAGCAGGACCAGCTTTCGCTGGCACGGCGCGTTCTCGAGCGGATCCGCAAGAAGGAGGACGACAGCGTCAGCGGCGGCGTGCCGGATCGCGATGTCGAGGGAATCCCCCTCCGCGATTACCTCTGCCAGCAGGAGGCCCTGCTGACCAGCAAGGATCCGGAACTGCACGCCTCGCTCCGTCACGATCAGGCACTGCGGATCCTGGCGCGCGGCTTCAGGTTCATCAACGACAGGAGCAAGGCCGGCGATGCGGAAACGCTCGGCATCGCCGGCGGCATCTGCAAGCGCAAATGGAACGACCTCGGCCAGATCAAGGACCTGATGCGCTCGGCCGACTTCTACACGCGGGGTGCCGCCAACGACCTCAGGATCGATCCCTATCCGCACATCAATGCGGCATTCGTCGACGACCTGCTTGCGGCGGCAGGCGTTCAGCCGACGGAGCGGCGCCAGCAGGCTCGGGCGCTGCGACAGCGGATCGTCGATGAGCTTCCGGAGAAGGGCGGCTGGTGGCACGTCGCGACCCGTGCCGAGGCCCTCTTCGGGCTCGGCCGGTACGAGGAAGCGACGCGGGCACTCGCGCAAGTCGACAAGAGCGGGAAGCGTGCGCCCTGGGAGCTGCGGACCATGGCCGAGCAGCTCGCCCAGCTTGCCCATCTTCACGCGAGCTGGCGGGCCGACGCGGTCGGCGGCGGCGCCGATCCGCTGGACGATCCCGCGATACGCCAGTTCTTCGAGGCCTTGCTGCCGGGCGCCGAGGACGCGATCCGCTCGGTGATCATTGGGAAAGTCGGGCTCGCACTGTCCGGCGGCGGCTTCCGCGCGTCGTTCTATCACCTCGGGGTTCTCGCCTGCCTCGCCGAGCGCAACGCCCTGCGCGACGTCGACGTCCTGTCGTGCGTCTCGGGCGGCAGCATCGTCGGCGCATGCTACTGGTTGAAGCTGCGACAACGCCTGCAGCGTTCGCCACCACCTTCCCGGGGTGACTACATCGAGCTCGTAAGAGAGCTGATCCAGCATTTCCTCGACGCGGTCAGGACGGATCCCAGGCGCAGCATCCAGCCGTCGAAGGGCCGCGCCGTATGGAATTTCGCCCGCGGCGCCAAAGGCGTCCTCGACCCGGAGAAGATGGCGGCGGCGCTCGAGGAGGACTTTTACCGACCGCTGTGGGGGCCGCGCCCGTCCGCCGCCGCGCCCATTCAGATGCACGAGCTGGCCTTCCAGCCTGCCGACCACGACCGAGTGCTCACGGGCAGCGACTCGTTCAATCCCGGCAGGCACAACTGGCTGAGAGCCAACAAGGTTCCGGCGCTCATCCTCAATGCGACGACGGTCAACACGGGGCATGCCTGGCACTTCACGCCGACCTGGATGGGCGAGTCTCCCTGGGCCGTTCACGCGGCGGCCGACAGCATCCAGCGGCTGGAATGGCACAACTACAGCCCTGCCAACGGCTGGCAGATGGCGCTCAGCCGAGCCGTGGCTGCTTCCGCCTGCGTGCCCCTCGTGTTCGAGCCCCTGCGGCTGCGCGCCAGCTACAGCGGCATCGACGTCTCGCTGGTCGATGGCGGTGTCCACGACAACCAGGGCACGGTGGCGCTGCTGGCTTCCGACTGCAACGTGGTGCTGGTCAGCGACGCGTGCGGCCAGCTCACGCTGCAGCCGAAGCCTCCGGAGGGCATGACAGCGGGCCTGTCGGCCGGCTCGCGCTCCATGGACACGCTCATGGAGCGCGTTCGCCTCGCCAACTACGCCGACCTGGCGGCCCGTCAGCGGACCGGCTTGCTGCGCAACCTGATGTTCCTGCACATGAAGGCCGGGCTCGATGCCGACGTCATTCGTCTGCCGTTCTCCAGCGAGTCCTATACGCTGGAACGGGACACGCTCACGCCTTCCGGGGTGCTGCGCGACGTGCAGCAGGCGCTCGCGGAGCTGCGAACCGACCTAGACGCATTCACCGATATCGAATCGGCGGCGCTGATGGCCTGCGGCTACAGGATGGCGAGCAAGGCGATCGACAGCGACCTGCCCGGGCTCGCCGGGCGCTGGCGGCCAGCGCCGTACGACAACTGGGCCTTCAAGACGATGCTCGGGAAGATCACGACCGTCGACATCGAGGTCGGGCAACTGAACGCTCTGCTGGCGGAAATTCGCGCCGGCAAGACCGTGGCTCTGGATTGATTGATGGGCCCGGGCACAGGCGAGGAGCATGCCCGGCCGCGGCCGTTGAGCTATCATCGGGCCGATGTGGCGCAAGCTCGCGTGGTTCCGCTCCCTGTCGATCATCGTTGGCGTCACCCTGCTGCTCGACTTCTCGATCACGACCATCGTCTCCAGGGCCTTTCTCGACGAGCTGATCCCGCTCGGCTTCCAGGACGAGGAGAACTACCGGCTCGACGTCCCGTGGCATCATGAGCTCCGGGCGAACCTGCGCACCCAGCGTCGCTGGGGCCCTTTCAAGTACCCGTTCGCGACCGACGAGCACGGCTTCAGGACGGGCGAATGCGCCGGCAGCGACCCCGCGAAAGAACGCGACAACACGGTCTTCGTGGTCGGCGACTCCTTCGCCGAAGGCCTGGGCGTTCCCTTCGAGGAGAGCTTCGCCGGCCTGCTGGCCTGCGCCTACCGCAAGCAGGGCATGGTCGTCCGCAATCTCGGGACGCTGAGCTACAGCCCCGTCATCTACTACCGGAAGATCGCCGAATCGGCGCGCCGGCTCGGCCTGACCCCGCGCGAGATCGTCGTTTTCCTGGACATCTCCGACATCCACAACGACGCGCGCGACTATCGCGAGGTGGGCGACAGCGTCGTCTCGGACACGACGCCTCCCGGGCGCAGGCTCACCGACTTCCTCAAGCGCCACTTCTCCACCTTTGCGCTGCTGTCGAGGCTGCGGCTGCTCATGCGCGCCGAGGAGGTCGTCCTGCCCGTGTCGACGCTCGCGGACTGGACCACCGAGCGCGACAAGCTCGACAGCTGGGGGTGGACTGGCCTGGCCGCCAACGAACGCAACCTCGGCAAGATCATCGACCAGTGCCAGGCTTGGAAATGCCGGGTGACTCTCGTCGTCTACCCGTGGCCGAAGCAGATCCTGCGCGGCGACCTGGACTCCCTGCAGGTCACGCACTGGAGGGCCTGGTCGGCCGCCCGCGGCATCGGCTTCATCGATGCCTTTCCGCCGTTCTTCGTTCTGCCTGCCGATGTCACGCTCGAGCGCTATTTCCTGCCGGGTGACGTGCACCTGAACGCGCGCGGCAACAGGCTCGTCTTCGACACGGTATGGCCCGAGCTCGATCGACGCGACGGCCGGGGCGGACGCTGACGCCCGGCGCACGGAAGGTGCGACGGGAGACCAGTGATCTGCCCGGCGCGCCTGGGGTACCATCCATCCCATGAAGCATCGGCTCGCGTCGTGGCTGCGTTCCCTCGCCATCATAGCCGGCGTGACGCTGCTGCTCGATTTCTCGATCACCGCCTTCATCCCCAGTGCCTATCTCGAAGATCTGCGGTCGATGCATTCGCCCGACGACGTCAACTACCGGACCGGCGTGCCCTGGCACCATGAGCTGAAGCCCGATCTCAGGACCCAGCGCTACTGGGGTCCCATCGGCTATCCCTTCGCCAGCGACAAGCTCGGCTTCAGGACCGGTGCCTGTGCCGGCAGCGACCCGCGCCGGGAGCACGACAACACGGTCTTCGTCGTCGGCGACTCTTTCACCGAGGGGATCGCCGTGCCCTTCGAGGAAAGCTTCGCCGGCCTGCTGGCGTGCGCCTACCGCGAGCATGGCATGGTGGTCCGCAATCTCGGCACGCTGGGCTACAGCCCGACGATCTACCATCGCAAGATCGACGAGTCGGTGCGGCGGCTGGGCTTCGCGCCGCGCGAGATCATCGTGTTTCTCGACATGTCCGACGTCCACAACGACGCCGTCGACTTCACCGATCTGGGCAACACGATCGTCGCCCAGGCCCCGACAGCCGGCCGCAAGGTCAAGGAGTTCCTGAAGCGCAACTTCATGTCCGCATCGCTGGCGTCGAAGCTGTGGCTCACGGCCTGGCGCCACTACCTGATGCCGCCGGTATCGACGCTGGCCGACTGGACGAGCGACCCCGCGGCGTTCGAGCGCTGGGGCCGGGCCGGCCTCGCCGCGAACGAGCGAAACCTGCAGAAGATCGTCGACCAGTGCGGTGCCTGGAAATGCCGGATGACCCTGGTGGTCTATCCGTGGCCCCCGCAAATCCTGCAGGGCGACAAGGAGTCGTTGCAGGTCCGCCATTGGCGAGCCTGGTCCGCCGCACGCGACGTCCGGTTCGTGAACGCCTTCCCGCCCTTCTTCACGCTTCCGCCGAAGGAGGCCGTGGCGCGCTATTTCATCGACGGGGACGTCCACTTCACGGCGGCAGGCAACAGGCTGCTGTTCGACGCCGTGTGGCCATCCCTGCGTCCCGCGAACTAGGCGCTTTCCGGCGCACGCCGGCACCGGGCGAACAGCGGCCCCGGGCCGACCGCAGGGTTTTCGCATATGGACAAGAACTCCGTCATCCCGACCGGAGCCGCGCGTAGCGCGGCGTAGTGGAGGGACCTCTCTTTCGGCATCAACAAGAAAGGTCCCTCGACTACGCCGCCAATGGCGCTGCAAGCAGCGCCTGATTGGGCGGCTCCGCTCGGGATGACGGAGTTTTGTGTCCATATGCGGACCTGACTACCCATTGAGCTCCGCGACGCAAAAGCTGTGCCCTCAATGTAGACGCATCTGGGTTATCAGGTATGTGAATGCCCCGGGCCGACCGGGACAGGACCTCGGGGAATAATCAAGACGTCCTGAAGGACAAATCAAGCCGCCGGCAAAGTCTTGCAGCGTCGGCAGGCCCATGGTGCCCGGCATCGACAACGCCCGGGAGGCACCGATGCCAGACTCGACAATCACGCCCACCACCCCCGCCCCTCAGCCCGATCTCGCCGCCCTCAAGGGACGCCAGCAGGTCGCCTGGTCGTCGGGCAACTACGCCGTCGTCGGCACCACCCTGCAGATCGTCGGCGAGCAGCTTTGCGAGGCCATGGACCTGCGTGCCGGCGCCAAGGTGCTCGATGTCGCCGCCGGCAACGGCATGATGAGCCTGGCCGCGGCGCGACGCTGGTGCGACGTCGTCTCGACCGACTACGTGCCGGCCCTGCTGGCGGCCGGACAGGCGCGCGCCCAGGCCGAGGGTCACGCCATCCGGTTCCAGGAAGCCGACGCCGAGGCCCTGCCGTTCGCCGACGCGAGCTTCGACGCCGTCGTCTCGACTTTCGGCGTGATGTTCACGCCCAACCAGGACAAGGCCGCGGCCGAGCTGGTGCGCGTCTGCAAGCCCGGCGGCACGATCGGTCTCGCCAACTGGACGCCCGACGGCTTCATCGGCCAGGTCTTCAAGACCCTGGGCAAGTACCTGCCGCCGCCGGCCGGCGCCAGGTCGCCGGCGCTATGGGGAACGCGCACCCGCCTCGACGAGATGTTCGGCAACCATGCCGCCGTCACGACCGAGCCGCGCCATTTCAACTTCCGCTATCGCTCGCCCGAGCACTTCATGGAGGTTTTCCAGACCTTCTACGGTCCGGTGCTGAAGGCCTTCGCCGCCCTCGATGCCGAGAAGCAGGCCGGGCTGCGCGCCGACCTGGTGGCGCTGATGGCGCGCCTCAACCGCGCCACCGACGGCACCCTGGTGGTGCCGAGCGAGTACCTCGAGGTGGTGATCACCCGGCATAAGGGAGGCATCCAGTGAAGCACATGCTGGTCGCGACGGCGCTCGCCGTCGCAGCGACGGCGGCGGTGGTGGCATCGGCCGCCCCGCCGTCGCCCGACATCCCTGCCGCGCTCGAGCCGGCTGCTCGCGAAGCGCTGGCCGACATCCTGTCGGCCAAGGGCGTGCAGATCTACGAATGCCGCGCCGAGTCGACAGGGGGTCCTGCCTGGAAGTTCATCGCGCCGGAGGCGGACCTGTTCGACACCGACGGCGAGCAGATCGGCCTGCACGGCGCCGGCCCGTTCTGGCAGGCCGTCGACGGCAGTCGCATCGTCGGCCAGGTCAAGGCGCGCACCGAGGCACCGACGCGCCGTGCCATCCCGTGGCTGCTGCTGATCACGCAATCGACCGGCGCGGCCGGCCGCTTCAGCGAGGTAACGAGCATCCAGCGCATCGACACGGTCGGCGGCCTCGTGCCCGTCGAGCCCTGCACGGCCGATCTGATCGGCGTGCGAGTCAGGACGCCCTACACCGCGATCTACCGCATGTTCTCCCTTTCCTGAGGTCTCACCGCCATGAACCGCAGTCTCTTCCCCGCCACGCTCGTGCTGGCCGCAAGCCTCGCTTCGCCGGCCAAGGCCGACATCGTCACCGACTGGAACGTCAGGACCAGCGAACTGATCGCCGAAGCGAAGATCGGCACGCCGCCGGCGGTACGCATCGTCGCGATCGTGCAGACGGCCGCCTACGGCGCCGTCAACAGCATCACTCGGCGCTACCCCGACGCGACGACGACCGGACCACGCCCGCCGCAGACCGCCTCGATCGAGGCCGCCGTCGCCGCTGCCCATCGCACGACCCTGCTCAAGCTCCTGCCGGCGCAGCAGGCCGCGATCGACGCCGCCTACCAGGCGATGCTGGCCAAGGTCGCCGACGGCCCGGCCAGGACCGCCGGCATCGCCGCCGGCGAGCAGGCGGCGCAGAAGGTGCTCCACCAGCGCCTCGGCGACGGCGCCGCCGCACCCGATACCCATCGCCCGCACACCACCGCCGGCGCGTACGTTCCGACGGTCACGCCGGCGGCGACGACCTGGGTCAAGCGCAAGACCTGGCTGATGGCGACGCCCGACCAGTTCCGCCCGTCCGCACCGCCGGCGCACTCCGGCGAGGCGTGGGCCCGCGACTTCAACGAGGTCAAGGAGGTCGGCGGCCGCGCCAGCACGCGCCGCACGCCCGAGCAGACCGCGATCGCCCGCTTCTGGGAGTACTCGCTGCCCGCCATCTACTTCGGCGTCGTACGCTCGGTTGCCGACCGGGCCGACCGCGAGGTGACACGCAACGCGCTGCTCTACGCCACCGTGGCGCAGGCGATGGACGACGGTCTGATCGGCGTGATGGACGCCAAGTACGCCTACAACTACTGGCGCCCGGTCACGGCGATCCGCAACGCCGACATCGACGGCAACGACGCCACCGCGCGCGACGCCGCGTGGAGCCCGATGATCGACACGCCGATGCATCCCGAGTACCCGAGCGCGCACAGCGTGCTCGCCGCCGCGGTCGCCACCATCCTCGAGGCCGAGATCGGCCGCGGCCCCATGCCGACCTTGAGCACCGCCAGCCCGACCGCCAAGGGCGCCGTGCGGCAGTGGACGAACCTCGACGACTTCACGCAGGAAGTCGCCAACGCCCGCATCTGGGGAGGCATCCACTTCCGCACCGCCACCGAGATCGGCACCACCATGGGCCGCCGCATCGGCGAGCTCGCCGTGACGCGGTTGAACCTGACGCAGTGAAAGAAGGGTGCGACCCTCCCCCATAGGAGCAAACTTTTCGGTCGCCCCTCCCCAGCTTCGCTGCTACGGAGCGGACACATCTCGAATCCCTCACCCATAGGACGGGCTGCCGAGCTCGTGTTGTCCTCCCTGCGCGAAGCGCGGGGAGGACAACATGATGCGTGAATTCGGGTCTTTCCGGCACGTCGCGTCGGCAGGCCTCCTTCCAGCCTTCGAGATCGCCATGCGCCATCGCTTTTTGCCCTGCCTCATGCTGACGGTGTCCTGGCTCATCCAGGCCGGCTCGGTCGCCGATCGCGCGGCCGCCCAGGTGCCGCCGAACGCCGGCGAGATCGCGGCCTACCGCGGCTTGCACGCGGCGGCAGCGAGCGGCGACCTGCCCGCCCTGAAGAAGGCGCTTCAGGACGGCGCAGACATCGAGGCCCGCGACGGCCACGGGCGCACGGCCTTGCTGGTCGCGGCGCACGGCCCGCATCTCGATATCGTGCGCGCTCTGGCCAGGGCCGGCGCCGACATGAAGGCCAGGGACTTTCAGCGCTACGACATCATCACCATCGCCGCGGTGCGCGACGATGCAGCGATGGTACGGCTCGCCATCGTGTTCGGTGCCGACCCCACCGCCATCACGTCGCCCTATGACGGCACGGCGCTGATCGCCGCGGCGCATCTCGGTCACGCCGAGGTCGTGCGCGCCCTGATCGCGGCGAAGGCGCCGCTCGACCACGTCAACAACCTCGGCTGGACCGCCGCGATGGAGGCAGTGGTGCTGGGCAACGGCGGCAAGCGCCACCAGGACACACTGCGCGCCCTGGTCGAGGCCGGCGCCGACGTCGCCATTCCCGATCGCGCCGGCGTCACGGCGCTGGAGCACGCCAGGCGGCGCGGCTACGGCGCCATGGTCACGCTGCTCGGCGGGTGATCCGGCCGCGGGGGCAGCCGATCGATCGGGGAGCGTTGGCGGGGCAACGTGCTCGCGGGGCATGCGGCTGGTCGCAGCGCCGTGCTTTTGCCCAAGCGGTGGAGGAGACTGGCGCGACATCGACGATCAGCCCCCGTCCCGGAGATCCCGCCATGGCCGCGCCCCGCCCCTCGAAGACCCATATCGGCAATCACGCGCTGCGACCCGAGACCCTGATGCTCTCCTACGGCTTCGACCCGGCGCTCTCCGAGGGCGCGGTGAAGCCGCCGGTGTTCCTCACCTCGACCTTCGTCTTCGGTACGGCGGAGGAAGGGCGCGACTTCTTCGACTACGTCTCCGGCCGCAAGCAGCCGCCCGCAGGCAGCGCGGCCGGCCTGGTCTACTCGCGCTTCAACCATCCCAACAGCGAGATCGTCGAGGATCGGCTCGCTGTCTACGAAGGGGCGGACCAGGCCGTGCTGTTCGCCTCCGGCATGGCGGCGATCGCGACGACCATCCTGGCCGTGGCGCGACCCGGCGACGTCGTCCTCCATTCGCAGCCGCTCTACGGCGGCACCGAGACGCTGCTTTCCGGCACGCTGTCGAGCTTCGGGATCGCTGCCGTGCCGTTCGCCGATGGCGTCTCCGAGGCCGCCATCCGCGACGCGGTGGGCGCGGCCGAGCCCCGGGGCCGGATCTCGCTGATCCTGATCGAGACGCCGGCCAACCCGACCAACGGGCTGGTCGACATCGCGCTCCTCCGCCGCATCGCCGACGAGATCGGCACGCGGCAGGGCGGTCGTCGGCCGCTGCTGGTGTGCGACAACACCCTGCTCGGCCCGGTGTTCCAGCATCCCCTGGCGCACGGCGCCGACGTGTCGCTCTACTCGCTGACAAAATATGTCGGCGGCCACTCCGATCTCATCGCCGGCGCCACGCTGGGGGCGAGGCCGGTGATCGCGCCGATCAAGGCGCTGCGCGGCAGCGTCGGCACGCAGCTCGATCCGCACTCGTGCTGGATGCTCGGGCGCTCGCTCGAGACGCTGTCGCTCAGGATGGAGCGCGCCAACGCCAATGCCCGCCAGGTCGCCGAGTTCCTGCGCGACCATGCCAAGGTCAGGAAGGTGCACTATCTCGACTTCCTCGAGCCGGGGTCGACCGCACGGGCCGTCTACGAGCGGCAATGCACGGGCGCGGGCTCGACTTTCTCCTTCGACATCGTGGGCGGGCAGCGCGAGGCCTTCGCCTTCCTGAATGCCCTGCAGGTCTTCAAGCTCGCGGTCAGCCTGGGCGGCACCGAGTCGCTCGCCAGCCATCCCGCCGCCATGACCCACTCCGGCGTGCCTGACGCGGTGCGGGCGAGGATCGGGGTGCTCGACACGACGATCCGGCTGTCGGTCGGGATCGAGCATCCCGACGACCTGATCGCCGACCTGGCACAGGCTCTGGCGGCAACCCCATGATGGCGGCCACGCGCCAGTCACAGGGACAGAACGAATGCTGCCGGATCACGATCCGGGGGTGGCGGCCGACGCCATGTCAGGGCTCCCCGGTCGACATCCGCCGTTGTCGCGGTCGAAGGGTCGGCACGGCGCCGGCCGCGTCCCTCGTTGCATGACGCAAGCCACGACACGAGGTCGAAGGCGATGGTGGGCAGCCATGGCCTCGGCGATGATGGTCTTCCCCGTCCTTGCGGCCGAACCCGACTTCACGACCTCTTCGGCCACGTTCGAACCCGTGCCGGCAGTCAGCGGCAGCGTCGTCCACTACATCGTCACCGTCGCGAACACCGGCGGCGACAGCCCCTACACGCGCATCGCCGTCGCGCTTCCCCCTGGATATCTCATTGCCACGAGCGACGACTGCACCACGGCAACACCGGGCAGCGGTGGCATTGTCTGGCACGAGGGGAGCTTTCCTGGAGGCACGCGGATGAAATGCCGGGTCGCCATCCTGACGCGACCGGATGCGGCGGGCACCATCGCAACACTTGCCGCCGAGATAGCGACGCCGCCGTCCGGCTATCTTCGCCTCGAGGCCAGGCCAACGCTCGCTGCGCCGCCAAATCCCGGCACGGTTTACCTCGGTCCGATCGGCATCACCCCGGCCGGCCTGGTGACGCTCGCGATGCTCGTGCTGGCCGTCGTCGGAGCCGCGGGGCTTGCGATCGCGACGCTGGGCGACGGTGCGCGCACCAGGCTGGCGATCGGCGCCTGGGCAGCGATCGTCACGTCGGTCGGCTTGCTGGTCTATTTCGCGAGCCTTGCGCGCGACGATCTGCGCAGCCACACCGACTATCGGCAAGCCTCCTGCTTCATCGTCGACTCATCGATCCGTGCCCTCAAGAGCTCGGGCAAGAGCAGCGGATCGACCTACGCCCCCGAGTTCGCGGTCCGCTATGACGCAGGGGGTGCCGAGACCTACAGCGTGGCGTCACCGCCCGCGACGTCGCTCGACGTGGGATGGATCGGCTCGTCGCAGAAAGCTCTCGAACGCATGGCGATTGGCTCGACCCAGCCGTGCTGGTTCGACCCAAACGACGTCAAGACGGTGCTGCTCGACCGTGGCCCTGGCGGTGCTTACTTCTTCGCATTGCTGCCGCTGCTCATGCTGGTTCTGGCGGGCTGGATGCTGAGAGGGGCCCTGCGCCCGCGAAGCTCGTCACGCATGGGCAGCTGACACCACGGCACCCTGCACAACGCGCCCAACCACTCGCGGTCATCGGGCGACGGCACGGCGGGCACCATCCAGGGGCAGCGTGGGCGCCGGCCGGTCCTGAGCCATCGACACGCGAGCGACCTGCTCGCACCATCCCTGTGGCCGTGAGCCGGCGCAGCGGCCTGGACCGCGCACGAACTCTGGGCGGAGCAGAACTTGGGGTGTGTAAGTGCGGGCGCCTCGCCTCTGATTTGTCAGTCGTTCATCTGGACAAGGCGGGCCGGCGCGTCCTATACAGCCCGCCGCCAACGGAAATGATTGGCCCAGGTAGCTCAGTTGGTAGAGCATGCGACTGAAAATCGCAGTGTCGGTGGTTCAATTCCGCCCCTGGGCACCATTCCCCAAATTGTCGCGCAATTTCAAAGACTTGTTTTCGGCCCTCGTGGCAGGGGCCGTTAGTTCGTACACAGCGCGTACCTCGATGGCGAAGAGCGGAACAGGGTTCCAGCGGAAGGCGAGCCGAGCCGGCCCTGCCATAGTCGGTCCATGACTACGCGCCGCAGCAGCCTGCCCCCGACCAGGATCGAGAAGCTCGAGACGTTCCTGATCGAGCGCTGGTGCCTGCTGCGCATCCATTGCGAGGACGGCACGATCGGTACCGGCGAGGCAGGCGTGCACGGCTGGCCACGGCCGACCGCCGCCATGATCGACGAGATGAAGTCCTATCTCGTGGGGCGCGATCCTTCGACGATCGAGCACCATGCACAGGCGCTGCAGCGGCACTCGCACTTCATGGGCGCGCTGGTCGGCGGCGCCATCTCGGCGATCGACATCGCGCTCTGGGACATCAAGGCCAAGCGCCATGGCGTGCCGGTCTACGAGCTGATGGGTGGCAAGACGCGGGACCGCGTGCGCTGCTACATGCACGCCAAGGGCGTCACGCTCGACGAGCTGGTGGCCGATGCCGTCGCCAGGAAGCGCCAGGGCTTCACGGCGATCCGCTTCTCGCCGTTTGCACCCGACTACCATCTGCGCAGATCGTTCGAGGAATGGGTGAGCGAGGCCGAGCGCCGCGTCGGCGCGGTGCACGAGGCGCTCCAGGGCGACGCCGACATCTGCATCGAGCTGCACCGCCAGATGAACCCGGCCGAATCGATTGCGCTCGGGCAGCGGTTGCAAAAGTTCCATCCGTACTTCTATGAAGATCCGATGCTGCCCGACAGCCCGGCGATGATGGGCGACGTGCAGGCGCGGAGCGGGTTGCCGGTAGCGACGGGCGAGCGCTTCTCGTCGATCTTCCAGTTCCAGGAGCTTCTGGCGAGCAACGGCTGCGCCTATGTCCGGCCCGACGTCTGCCTCTGCATGGGGCTCACCGGAGCCAAGAAAGTGGCGGCGATGGCCGAGGCGCACCACGTCAAGGTGATCCCGAACAATCCCTTGTCCCCGATCTCGACGGCGGCCTGCGTGCAGCTCGACGCCTGCATCCCGAACTTCGCGCTGCAGGAATACACGGGCGAGTCGGATCCGCCCAAGCGCGACATGGTCGTGCAGCCACTGGTGTTGAAGGACGGTTACCTCGAGGTCCCGGATGCGCCGGGCCTCGGCATCGAGCTCGACGACGACGCCCTGCGGCGGCTCAGGCTGCGCGAGGTCGTGACCGAGCCGCCGATCGGGCGGGATGGGTCGGTGCAGGATTGGTGACTTGCATCACACCCGTTCGAGGATCGACAGGCCCCGGTTGCGATCGATCAGGTAGATCAGGCCTCGATGGTCGACGTAGACGTCGTTGCTGCAGACGCGCTGGGCTCCCGCCGGCACGTCGGGCATCCACCAGGCGGCCTGCTTCATCGACAGGGGATTGGCGATATCGATCACCCTGAGCCCGTTGGCGAACCAGGCGGCGGGAACCTCGTTGCCGACGATTGTCTCGACGGGCTGATGGCATGCCGTCATCAAGGGCGTCTCGATCCCGACCAGCTCCGGCAACTGGAAGCAGCCGACCGGTACCGGCCGGGTCTCCTCGGTGATGTTCACCATCCAGAGCGCCGCCGGCAGCTCCGGCGAGAGCGCAGGATCGAGGGGCTGCACGTGCTCGTCGGCGACCAGCATCCAGCGATGACCGGCGATCGGCACATCGATCGGAACCAGGCTGTGCGTGGGCCAGCCGAACGGCGGGCTCCAGTCGAGATGGGCGATCAGCGTCGGCTTCGTCATGTCGCTGATGTCGAGGATGACGCCGCCGCCGTACCAGTAGCTGACGTACAGGCGATCGCCGCGCCGGATCGGATGGTGGCAGCGGTGGTTCTTGGCCTTCCAGCCCGGTGTCTCGCCGCCGGCGGTCCACTGGCCTTCCATCCACCAGCGGCCGACCTCCGCAGGGCGCGTCGGGTCCGCGAGGTCGAGGATCATGACGATGGTGCCGACATAGCCCTCCTGCTCCGTGGAAATGTAGGCGTAGCGGCCATCGAAGGTGAAACGGTGCACGCCCATCCCGGCGCACTGCCAGTGGCAGATGTCGCGCGGGCTGCCCGGCCGGCTGACGTCGAAGATGCGCAGCCCGACGAAGTCACCGGCCGGCTTCTCGCCGCGCGTCCGCTCGCGGTTGGTCACCATGATATCGTTCGCCACCCGCACCTTGTGGGAGTGCAGCCCCGGCGGAATGTCGATCGACGCGATGACCTTTGGCCTTGCCGGATCCGACACGTCGAGGACCGAGGTCCCATGGGGCGGCTGCATGTGCCCGACATAGGCGGTGTTGCCGTCCACGACGACCTGCCCGCCGCCGGCGATATCGACCCACGCCACCTCGCGAATGCCGGAACCCTGACCCATGGCGTTTCCCCTTCACAATCTCGGTGGACCGGGACGGGCGGCGATCTTGCTCGGCGCCTGCCGGCATTGCAAATACCGCACGCGACGCCGCCTCGGCGCGCTTCTATCGTCCCGGGCTCAGCGAAGGACCTCGTCGCCGCATGCCGAGAGAGCCCTTGGAGCGTCCGGCGATGAGGTTCTTCGCCGAGCTCGCGAACGCCGTGGGTCCGGGTTCGCGTCAGGCCGCGGGCATCTGCTCGAGCAGCCGACCCTTGCCAGGGAGCGGCGTGTCGACCTTCATCGTCCGCAGCACCGCCCACAGCATGGCCTGATTGGTGGTGATCACCGGCTTGCCGAACTGGCGCTCCCAGCCGGCGATCCAGTCCATGGTCGGGAAGTTGCCGCCCGGCACCACCAGCGCGTCGATGTCCGGCCGGTCGATCCGGCGGAACGCCGCCTCGGCCGTGCCGGCGTCCATCTTGCCGATGGCGTAGGCATTGTCGGCGCCGAGACTTTCCGAGGCGACCACGGCGACACCGTGCTTCGTCTCGTAGTAGCGCCGGGCCCGTCCGATTACCTCTTCCGAGTAGGGAGTCGCCACGGCGACCTTCGACGCCCCGAGGGCCTGCAGCGCCCGGCCGATCGCCTGGGCAGAGGTCAGCGACGGCACGCCCGACGCGTCGGTCATGCGCTTCACCGTCACCGCGTCATAGTCGTCGGCAAACAGGCTCGCCGAGGTTTGCGCCAACGCGATCACCTCGACCCGCGCGTCGCCGAGCAGCTTCGCCTGATAGGCCACGTCGGCATCCAGGCTCGGCGAGAATGGCGTGCTGCCGCCCTTGCCGAGACGGCCGGTGTGCACCTGCAGCTCCGGCGCGAAGCGGCAGAGCTCGATCTCGCACGTGGTATTGGTCGAGGGGACAAGCATCCCGAAATGGCGCGGCATGACGTCGTTTCTCCCGTCGGGACATCGCCAGCGCATGACCGGCTGGCCTGCCGACGATATTGCTCCGGGTTGCCTCGGGAGCCAAGGCGACATGCCGGCACTGGGGTGCGGCGCGAGACGGGGCGCCGCGGGGACGATGACCGCTCTGCAACCTGCTCGTCAGAGCAGCTGCACCGCCATGAGCCCGACGCCACCCATGAGCAGGCACGTCAGGATCAGCGCACACATGGAAGCCGCCAGGTAGGATTCGATGACCTTCGAGAAAGCCCCACGACGAGCCAGCCACAGCCCCACGGCGCCGCAAACGAACAGCACACCCCCAAGAAGCGCAAAGTCCTCCATCTCCCCCCCCTTTTCTACCCAGAGCTCAATTCCTCAGTCGTCTGTGGACCGCTTCCCGAGTTCCGAGACGGACAACATGCCCTCGAACTCGCGGATCATGTTTTCGATTGCCCGCCGGGTGGATTGATCGGTCTCGTCGTCGAGCATTCGCTTGAATCTCTCGATGTTGCGACGGAGGATTTGAGTCTCGATCATGATGACACCCTGCCGAGCGAGGGCGGCGACCCTCGTCGTCACGCAATGTACGGTCGAGTGCCGGTGCGAGTTCCGACAGGAGAAGACTCTGACTCCCCGGTGGTGCCGCGTTCTACCTGTCAACCCTGACAGGGGCCGGCAGGCGCCATGGGTCGCGATCCACGCGCTGCGCAATCCACTTGTCGGGGGGGCGCATGGCTGCCGATGCACGCTCCGACATGGCCAGATGCCGGGGGATGGGCGCTGCTTCATTGCCGGATGGGATTGTTCTGCAGGCGATCGAGTATGGGATCGTCTCGCGATGGCGCACCTCCGGCCGGCCGATCGAGCAGCTGGTCGAGCGGAGAACCCGATGTCGACGGCCTGCCGCCCGGCGGCGTGCTGAGGAGATCGTCGAGCACCGATCCGGGCCGGCCGCTGCCGGCGGCGGGCGCGGCATCCGGGAAGACCTGCTTGGGCAGCCAGGTGGCCAGTTGCGGCACCGACCACAAGGTCGCGATGGCGGCTAGCTGCAGCGCGACGAACGGCAGGATGCCCTTGTAGATGGCGCCGGTCGTTATCGATTTGGGCGCGACGGCCCGCATGTAGAACAGGGCGAAGCCGACCGGCGGCGTGAGGAACGCCGTCTGCAGGTTGATGCCGATCATGACGCCCAGCCACACCGGATCGATTCCCATGGCGATGATCACCGGCGCCGTGATGGGCACGACGATCAGCACGATCTCGATCGTGTCCATGAAGAATCCGAGCACGAACATGACGATCATGACCGACATCACCGCGCCGAATGTCCCGCCCGGCACGCCGGACAGGATCTGCTCGACGAGGTGCTCGCCCCCCAGGCCACGGAACACCAGCGAGAACACCGACACGCCGAGCACGATCGCGAAGACCAGAGCGCTGATCACCGCCGTGTTGCGCATGACCGCGAGCAGGGTGCCGAAGGAGAGCGCGCGGTTGAAGGCGGCGAGGATCATCGAGCCGATGGCGCCGATCGAGGCGGCCTCGGTCGGCGTCGCGATGCCGGCCAGAATCGACCCCAGCACCCCGATGATCAGCAGCAGCGGCGGTATCAGTGCGCGCACGAAACGTCGGGCAAGCGTGCCGCGCTGCGCGGCGTCCATCTCGAGTGCCGGGCAGTCCGCCGGCCGCACGAACGCCAGGCCGATGATGTACAGGATATACAGCCCGACCAGGGCCAGACCGGGCAGGAAGGCCCCGGCGAAGAGATCGCCGACCGAGACCGGGTCGAGGGCCTTGCCGGTGCGCTGCGCGGCGAGCTGATTGGCGCCCATCAGAAGGTCGCCGACGAAGATCAGGATTACCGAGGGCGGAATGATCTGCCCGAGCGTGCCCGCGGCGCAGATCACGCCGGTGGCCAGCTTGGGGTCGTAGCCCGCCCGCATCATCGCCGGCAGGCTGATCATGCCCATCGTGACGACGGTGGCGCCGACCACGCCGGTCGACGCGGCAAGCAGGGCGCCCACGATCACCACGGAGATCGCCAGGCCGCCGCGCATCGAGCCGAACAGCTGGCCCATTGTCTCGAGCAGCGCCTCGGCGATCTTCGAGCGTTCCAGCACCGCGCCCATGAAGATGAACAGCGGCACCGCGACCAGCACCTCGTTGGTCATCAGGCCGAAGTAGCGCGACGGCAGGCTGGTCAGGATGATCGGGTCGAATACGCCGAGCGCCCACCCGAGAGCCGCAAACAGCAGCGAGAACCCCGCCAGGCTGAAGGCGATGGGAAAGCCGCAGAGGACACCGAGCGTGGCGACGATGAAGAGCGCGACGGCGAGGATGTCCCCGACCAGGGAAGCGGACATTGCCGGCTATCGCTCCATCAGACCTGTCCTATCGGAATGCTCGATGTTCCCTGCGTCACCGGAACCGATGGGTACAGGTTCTTCGCGCCACCCATGCTCCGTCGATGGTTCCGGATGCCGGGTAGCCGGGTCAGACTGGCCAGTCGTGGCGCAGTGTCCTACCTGTTAACCTTGACAGGTGCCGGCAGATCGCTCGGGTGCGCTCGATGACCCCTACGTCCGATCCCCAGGGAATGATCGTGAAGACTCGCGGCGCCGAGAGGATTCGCCTGTTCGTCGGCACCCGGTGGGCGGGCGCCGCAATCTGGGTCCTTATGGCGTTGATCTTCCTGTTCGACGTCTGGACCCATCCGGTGAACGTCTCGGCCTGCTTTGCCTACGCGATCCCGATCTTCATGAGTCTCTTCGAGGCGAGGCCGCAGCCGTTGCGCTACGCCGCGGCGGCGACTGCATTGTCCATAGTCGGATCGTTCATCGAGCCATCTAGCGGGCCGCCGCCCCTCGCCGCGATCCTCGGCAACCGGCTCATCGCGATCGCCACGCTGTGGCTCGCCGCAATCCTGGTCATGGTGCAGTATCGCCGCCACGTCGAGACATTGCGGGTGGCCGAGCTCCAGCGGCGCTTCGTCGACATCCTCTCACACGAGGTCGGAACCGCGCTGACGGCGATAACCGGCCAGGCCTATCGCCTGGGGAAGCTGTCGGAACGGCTCGCCCCGGGCGATCTGAGGGCGCGCGCGGACAAGATTCGCAGTGCGGCGGAGCGGATCGAGGCCGTCGTCGACCGGGTACAGTTCGCCTCCGCGCTGGGAGACGGGACCATCCCGATCGGGCGCAGCGCCGTCGACATCAATGCCCTGCTGCTGCGAGTGACCGACCAGCTGAGGGAAGAGCGGCAGGGCCGGCCAATCGAGCTGAACCTGCATGCCGACGCCCGGATCGTGAGGGGCGACGAGACCCTGCTCCGCCAGGCATTCGAGAACGTCGTGATGAACAGCGTGAAGTACTCGCGGGAAGACAGCCCCATCCTGATCGGCACGGCGAAGCACGGCTCGGCCGTGCGTGTCTCGATCGCCGATCACGGGAAGGGAATCGCCGCGCCCGATCTGTCCCGCGTTCGCGAGCCCTACTATCGCGGGGCGGCCAGCAAGGGAACGAGCGGAGCGGGTCTCGGGCTGTTCTTTGCCGAATCCATCGTGGAGGCCCACGGCGGGATGATCTCCATCGAGAGCGAGGTCGGAAAGGGAACGACGGTGACGATAGAGCTTCCGCAGGGCACCGAGGGTCGGTGACGCAATGAGCGTTCGCCCGAAGGTTCTCTGCATCGAGGACGATCCTGCGACAGTCGAGCTGCTGGTCGAGGTGCTGGAGGACGAGGGCTTCCAGGCCATCATGGCGACCGATGGCGTCGAAGGCGTGCGGAAGTTCGCGGAACGGCCGGACATCATCCTGTGCGATGTCGACATGCCGAACATGAGCGGCTTCGACGTCCTGAGCGAGCTGCGCAAGTCGGCGACGAAGCTGCGCACCGTCCCCTTCCTGTTCATCACGGCATACGGCAGCCGGGAGAGTCATCTGCGGGCCCGACGGCTGGGTTGCGACGATTTCATCGCCAAGCCGCTGGATTTCGAGCTGCTGGTGGAGATCGTGCGCAACCGGCTCACCCACCATGCCGAACGGGCACCGATCGACGTCGCGCTGACCGATCGCGAGATCGAGGCGCTGACGTGGGTCGCCAAGGGAAAATCGTCGACCGACATCGCCGTGCTCATGAGGGTCAGCGAGCGGACGGTCAATTTTCACATCAGCAACGTGATACGAAAGCTCGGCGTCGCGACCAGAGTCCAGGCGGCGATTCGCTGCGCCCTCCTCGGCTTGATCGATACCTAGGCGGCCTGCTCGCGTCAGAGGCCCCGCCCGGGCGGCACCCGGCCGTCCTCGCCCGGCGCCTCCTCGTCTCCCGGGCTCTCGTCGGTCTCGAGGCGGTAGCCCTCCTTCAGCCAGCGGCCGAGGTCGATGTCGGCGCAGCGCTTGCTGCAGAACGGGCGGTACTTCGGATTCGCCGGCTTGGTGCAGACCGGGCACTTGGCCTCGATGCGGACGGCGCGCAGCGGCGGCACGGCGGGTCGGTCAGCCATCGCTCCTCTCCAGCGCCTCGAGCTCGGCGGCGAGAGAGGCGCCGCGGCGCGCGCGCGTCAGCTCGAAGTGACCGAGCCGCGTGAAGCCGTAGAGCTGGGTCGGCACCGGGTCGTCGGAAAGCGCCTCGGCGAGCACGGCCTGCACCTTGTCGCGATCGTAGGTGCTGCGCATGGAGACGAAATCGATCACCACCGTGCCGGCGATGTTGCGCAACCGGAGCTGATGGGCGATCGCCGGCGCCGCCTCGACGTTGACATCGACGGCGCGGCGCGGGGCGCGGCCCTGGCGGCCGCCGGCCGAGGCGCTGTCGACGTCGACGGCGCACAAGGTCTCGCCCGGCTCGAACAGCACCTCGACCCCGCTCGCCAGAACGATGCGCGGTGCCAGTGCCGTGCCGATCTGGCCCGACACGTCGTCGATGTCGAAGATCGGCATCGGCCCGTTGTGCCAGCGCACGCGGATCTTCTCGCCGAGCCGGTCGAACTCGTCCTGCAGGGTTCGCGCGAGATGGCGCTCGTCGAGCACCACCTCCTCGAGCGAGGCGCCGTGATCGCGCAGCATGCGCGCCAGAGGATCGCGCTCGCCCGGCACGCGCTCCGACAGGTCGGCCGGCGGCTGGCCCTCGAGCGCGAGGCGGCGGAACGCCTCCCAGCGCTCGGCGAGCTGCGCCGCGTCCGTGGCCAGCAGCTCGGACCCCGCGCCGGCGGCGGCGGTACGCAGCACCATGCCACCCTCGAGCAGGCCTTCGACGTGGCCGCGCAGGCGCTCGCGCTCGGCCTCGCCCTCGATGCGGCGCGAGAAGCCGATTGTCGAGTCGAGCGGATGGTAGACGAGATAGCGGCCATCGATGGCGATGTTCATCGACAGCCGCGGCCCCTTGTCCGGCTCGCCGTCGTGGCGCACCTGGACCAGCACCGGCGCGCCGAGCGGCGGCCAGGCGTCGACGCCGGCGCGATCCTCGGCGCGCAGGAAACCCGAGCGGCCGATGCCGATGTCGACGAAGGCGGCGCCGAGATCGGGCATCACCCGCTCGAGCCGGCCGAGGAAGATGCTGCCCACGCGCGTCGGCTTGTCGCGACGCGAAATCTGCAGCTCGACCAGCCGGCCCTCGGCGACCAGCGCCATCAGGAACGCCTTGGGCATGACCTGGCAGATCAGGCGATCGATGCGATTCATGGAGGTGCCGTCTTGTGGGACGCGGCCGCTTCGAGGGGTGCGGCCGCCTTCAGGAGCGCCACGGTCTCGAACAGCGGCAGGCCGACGACGTTGCTGTAGGAGCCCGATACGAAGCTCACGAACCGCGCGGCACGGCCCTGGATGGCGTAGCCGCCGGCCTTGCCGTGCCATTCGCCGCACCGGAGATAGTCGTCGATCTCCGACTTGTCGAGCCGCTTGAAGCGCACGGCGGTCTCGACGAGCCGCGTGCGCACCGCGCCGTCCGCACTGCCGACGGCAACGCCGCCCAGCACGCGATGGCGCCGGCCCGACAGCAGCGCCAGGCAGGCGCGCGCCTGGCTGTCGCTCTCGGCCTTGGGCAGGATGCGCCGGCCGCACGCCACGACGCTGTCGGCCGCCAGCACGATGGCGCCGGGATGCCGGCCGGCCACGGCAGCGAGCTTCGCCGTCGCCATGCGCAGCGCATAGTGGCGCGGCAACTCGCGCGGCTCGGGCGATTCATCGATGTCGGCGGGGTCGATCTCGGCCGGCTCGACACCGACCTGCCGCAGCAGGTCGAGCCGACGCGGCGAGGCGGAAGCCAGGACGAGCGGCGGCGGGCCGAGAAAGGCAGGGATCGTCGGCGCGCGCAACGCCTACTTGAAGCGGAAGGTGATGCGACCCTTGGTCAGGTCGTACGGCGTCATCTCGACGGTGACGCGATCGCCTGCCAGGACGCGGATGCGGTTCTTGCGCATCTTGCCCGAGGTGTGGGCGAGGATCGTGTGGTCGTTGTCGAGCTTGACCCGGAACATGGCGTTGGGCAGCAACTCGGACACGACGCCGGTGAACTCGATAAGGTCTTCCTTGGCCATCCGGCCTCCCGGTTGAGATATTTGGGGTACGAAGCGGCCGGAAAATGGGCCGCAGGCGGGGTTTAGTCAACTGCAGCCCGACGGCGCCGCGGTGGACTGACGGGCCCGTGCCGCACAGGAGTCGCCATTGCGCACCGGACGAGGCGCGGCCGGCGGCTCGGACGCGCCCGGGGCGCGCCACTGGCGACGAAGTACATTCCGCCAAAAATGGCGCGCAGGGCCGAACCGATTGACGAAGATGCGCCACCGGAGCGGCGCGCTCGCGGCGGATGACGCCCTCTTCCGGCAAGGCTCGCGCCTGTGGCGACGTACGCCCACCGCGCGCCCTTCTCAGCGGGCCATGCCTCGCCTATAGAGGACGCGGCTGCGCACGCCCGGGGAAGGAAGGACCAGTCATCATGAAGGCACTTCGGACGTGCAGCCTGCCGGCTGCCTTGCTCGCGGCGGCGCTTCTGGCGGCGCCGACGCAGCAATTGTGGGCGCAGACGGCGCCGACGCCGGCCGCGCCGCCCAACGCCATCACCCATCCCGCGGCCAAGACGATCGGCATCCCGCAGCAGCGACAGTACTCGACGGCGCTGATCGTGCTGAACGCCAAGGGCGCCAGGCTCGACGGCCAGAAGCTGGTGCTCGACGGCGTGCTGCCGACGGCGACCCTGTTCACCAGCCGCCCGGTGCGCACGGTCGGCCACATGGTGACGCCCGACATGGTCGAGATCTGGCGCACCGGCAGCTTCGCCCAGGATCCGCCCAACGCCACCGTCTCGGCCTTCTCCAGGGACGGCAGCAGCGTGACCGACGCGGTTGTGGTGCTGAACTCCGCCAAGCTGGAGGGTGATCGCCTGACGTTCGACGTGCGCGTGCTCGAAGGCAGCCTCGGCACGTCCGACGGTCCGGCCTCGGTGTTCATCGATACGCTGTGGTGGGGCGTCGGCTCCAACGGCTTCACCTATTACGGCCAGAGCCAGACGACCGGCGGCGAGACTCCCGCCATCGGCGACCCGCACGGAACCAGCACCTTCTCGGGCTGGTCGAACCCGGCGCCGACGACTCCGTACGTGCCGCCGCCGCGTTCGTACATTCGATCCGCGCTACCAGCGCTACTACAACCAGCCGGCCTACAATCAGCCGTACAACCAGCCGACCTGCGGCAAGCCTCCCCTCCTGCCCTGCTACTGAGGCGCACCATGACCAGGTTCACAGCTCTCGCCGTTGCGGCCGTGATCGGCTCGCTCGTGCTGCCGTCGGCAGCCGCTCTCGCCCAGGCGCCCGCGACCGCGCCGCAGGCCGCCACGGGACCCCACGCCGGACCCAAGACCATCGGCCGGCCGAAGGCGCCCGTCCTGGTACCATCGATGATCGTGCTCAATGCCCGCGGCGCCGCGCTGAAGGACAGGAAGCTGGTGCTCGACGGCATCTCGCCCAACGCCATCGTGTTCGCCGACCGGCCGGTGCGCTCGGCCGGCCATGCGCTCACCTCGCACGTGATCGAGGAGTGGAGCGACAGCGCGCCCGACAGCTTCGCCAGGATCCCGCCCAACGCCACGGTCTCGGTGTTCAACAAGGCCAGGGCCGGCGTGGTCGATGCGGTGGTGGTGCTGAAGTCGCCCAGGCTCGAGGGCGATCGGCTCACCTTCGACGTCGACGTGCTGGAAGGCGACCTCGCCGGCGGCGACGGCGCAGCCACGGTGTTCATGGACATCATCAACCTGCCGCTCGCCCGCCGGACGTCGCACCGCGGGGCGTGGTACGCCGGCGCATACTGAGCGCCCTGCACTCATCGTCTTCCGGACCGCGAGCGTCTCGCTCGCTCATGAGCTTGAGCGAGCGAGACGCTCGCGGTCCGGAAGACCATGAACGTGTGAAAGGGGACTACACCGTCGGGCCGGCCGGTGCGCCGAAGCGCGCCTTCAGCCGCATCAAAATCATGTCGCGCAGCCGTCGGTACGCATCCAACCGCATGTCGCGCGTGCCTTCGACGACGCTGGGGTCGGGCACCGGCCAGTATTCGACCTCGGCGGCGGTGCCGCGGGTGAACTCGAGAGCCTGGTGGTGCGCCTCGGGCGACAGCGTCACGATCACGTCGAACGAGCTCGGGTCGACGTCGTCGAAGGTCTTGGCGTGGTGGAGGTGGACATCGATGCCGATCTCGTCGAGCGCCTGCACCGCGAAGCCGTCGACGGCGCTCGCGCGTACGCCGGCCGAATCGATGTAGGACGACTGGCCGTAGAGCCGCTTGGCAAGCGCCGCGGCGATCGGCGAACGGACGGAATTCTCGCTGCAGGCGAAGAGCAGGCTGGCGGGAAGTCCATTCATCGCCCGCGCCCGCTCACGCTTTTATGTGGAGGGCGCAGATCAGCGTAAACAGCCGCCGGGCCGTGCCGTGGTCGACCTCTATCTTGCCGGCGAGGCGTTCGATCAGAAGCTCGGAGCCCTCGTCGTGCAGGCCGCGCCGCCCCATGTCGAGCGCCTCGATCTGCGAGGGCCCCAGCTTCTTGATGGCGGCGTAGTAGCTCTCGCAGATCAGGAAGTAGTCCTTCACGATCTTGCGGAACGGCGTCAGCGACAGGATGATGTCGCGCAGCTTGTTGTCGTCGTTGTCGCGGACGTCGAACACCAGACGCTGCTCGAACACGCCGATGCGCAGCCGATACGGGCCGGACGCGCCGACCAGGGCGAAATCGTTCTCCTCGAGCAGGTCGAACATCGCCACGGCGCGCTCGTGCTCGACCTCGGGCGAACGGCGCGCGACCGACTCCTCGTCCAGCGCGACATCGACGATGCGTCGCTCGGGAGACATGGCCCGTCTCAGCCGCGTCGGTTCAGGCGGATCGCGACGGAGCGGCCGTGCGCGCCCAGGCCCTCGGCCTCGGCGAGCGCCAGCGCTGCCGGCGCGAGCGCCGCCAGCGCCTCGGGCGTGCAGGAGACCAGCGACGTGCGCTTGACGAAGTCGGCGACGCCCAGCCCGCCGGAGAAGCGCGCGGCGCGCGAGGTCGGCAGCACGTGGTTGGTGCCGGCGACGTAGTCGCCGATCGCTTCCGGGGTGTGGCGACCGAGGAAGATCGCGCCGGCATGGCGGATGCGGCCGGCCAGCGCCTCGGCCGGCGCCATCTCCATCGCCAGCTCGACATGCTCGGCGGCGAGCCGGTCGACCAGGGGCGCGCATGCCGCGAGGTCGGGCACGACGATGATGGCGCCATTGTCGCGCCAGCTTGGCGTAGCGATGTCGGCGCGGGCGAGCGCCGCGAGCTCGATATCGACGGCGCGCGCCACGGCGTCGGCGAAGGCGCCGTCGTCGGTGATCAGCACCGATTGCGAGGAGGCGTCGTGCTCGGCCTGCGAGAGCAGGTCAGTGGCGATCCAGGCCGGGTCGCTCGCGCCGTCGGCGACGACCAGGATCTCCGACGGGCCCGCAATCAGGTCGATGCCGACCCGGCCGAACACGCGGCGCTTGGCGGCGGCGACCCAGGCGTTGCCGGGGCCGGTGATCTTGTCGACCGGGCGGATCGACTGCGTGCCATAGGCCAGCGCCGCCACGGCCTGCGCGCCGCCGATGCGCCACACCTCGTCGGCGCCGGCGATCTCGGCCGCCAGCATGACCAGCGGGTTCAAGACGCCGCCCGGCGTCGGCACCACCATGACGATGCGCTCGACGCCCGCGACCCTGGCCGGCACGATGTTCATCAGCACCGAGGACGGATAGGCCGCGGTGCCGCCCGGCACGTAGACGCCCACCGACTCGAGCGGGCGATAGCGCGCGCCGAGCCGCGTGCCGGTCGAATCGGTGAACTCGACGTCGCGCGGCAGGGTGGCGCGATGGAACGTCTCGATGCGCCCGGCCGCGAACTCGAGCGCCGCGCGCTGCTCCGCCGAGACCTTGGCCGCGGCGGCGCGGCGCTCGGCGTCGCCGACCCGCAGGCCCGCGGCGGCGAGATCGACCTTGTCGAACCGTCGCGTGTACTCGATCAGCGCGGCATCGCCGCGGGCGCGCACGTCGGCGATGATGTCGGCCGCGACGCGGTCGACGTTCTCGTCGGTGTCGCGATTGCGCTCGAGGAAGGCCTGGAACCTGGCCTCGAAGTCGGGCGCCGAGGCGTCGAGCCTCAGCGGGCCCGTCCCGGGCGGCCCACTCTCGGGCGACCCGCGCCCGGGTGGCCCGCTCCCGGGTGGCCCGTTCCCTGGCGGACCACTCCTGGGCGGCCCGCTCCGGGACGGCCTGCTCCCGGGCGACCCGCGCCTAGGCAGCACGGGCGGTCTCGCGGAAGCGATCGATCCAGTTTCCGACCCGCGTGGGCTGGGTCTTGAGCGCCGCCCGGTTGACGATGAAGCGCGAGGTGATGTCGGCGATGTGCTCGATCTCGACCAGCTTGTTCTCGGCGAGCGTGCGCCCCGAATCGACCAGGTCGACGATGCGGTGGCTGAGGCCGAGCGAGGGCGCGAGCTCCATGGCGCCGGAGAGCTTCACACATTCGGCCTGGACGCCACGGGCGGCGAAGTGGCGGCGCGTCACCTCGGGGTACTTGGTGGCGATGCGCACGTGGCTCCATCTCCGCGGATCGTCGCTGCCCGCCATCTCGGCCGGCTCGGCGACCGCGAGACGGCAACGGCCGATTCCGAGATCGATCGGCGCGTAGATCTCGGGATAGTCGAACTCCATCAGCACGTCGGCGCCGGCGATGCCGAGGTGCGCGGCGCCGAAGGCCACGAAGGTCGCGACATCGAACGAGCGCACGCGGATGATGTCGAGGTCGGCGTGGTTGGTGGCGAAGCGCAGCTGGCGCGCGTCGGGGTCGCTGAAGGCCGGCTCGGGCTCGATCCCGACATGGGCGAAGAGCGGCGCCGCTTCCTTGAGGATGCGCCCCTTGGGCACTGCCAGGATGAGTTTCTCGTTGGCTGCTGCGCTCGACACGGCCGATCTCTCCAGTAACGAATGCCCGCCCTCTCGCCGACCTGGCTCCGAAAGGAACGCATTCCCAGTCCTCTCCTCGCCAGGAGGAGAGGTCATATTCCTCTCCCCCTAACGGGGGAGAGAAATATGAATGCGGACCCTCGGACGTCTAGTCGACCGGATGGGCGGGCTTCCACGGGGTGGCCCAAGGCTCCCCGACATCCCCCAAATGACACGCGAGCCGGCCGATTTCCAGTCGGATGGCGCGGCCGGCGGCGAACCGCAGGGTGACTGAATGGTCGTTTTCCAGGGTCACCGAGAGCAGGTCGAGCATCCGGTCGGGCTCGTCGAGCGGCACATCGTGGTGACGAACCGCCGTCACCTCGTTGAAGACCAGCGCCGAATGGGTTCGCCAGTGCGCCGCCTCGACGGTCGGGTCGGCCTCCCAGCAGAACCGGTTGAGCAGCAGCACGAAGCGCTTCTCGTCCTGGAAATGCACGCAGTCGCGCACCGCCACGAGAGAATCCTGGACGGCGGCCGAGACGACGGCGAGGTCGTCGGCGTCGAGCGCCGTGAGCTTGAGCGGCGTCGGCACGCTGCCCTCAGGCCTTCAACCGCTCGATGTCGGCGCCGCAGGCGCCGAGCTTCTCCTCGAGCCGCTCGTAGCCGCGATCGAGATGGTAGACGCGGTTCACCGTCGTGTGGCCCTCGGCGGCGAGGCCAGCGATGGCGAGCGACACCGAGGCGCGCAGGTCGGTCGCCATGACCTCGGCGCCGCGCAGCTTGGGGACGCCGCGCACCAGCGCCGATTCGTGGTGGATGGTGACGTTGGCGCCCATGCGCGACAGCTCGGGCACGTGCATGAAGCGGCTCTCGAACACCGTCTCGGTGATCATCGCCGCGCCCTCGGCGCGCGTCATCAGCGCCATCATCTGCGCTTGCAGGTCGGTCGGGAAGCCGGGATAGGGCTCGGTCATGACGTCGACGCCGCGCAGCGCCCCGTTGGTGCGCTGGACGCGCAGGCCCCGCGCCGTCGGCTCGAGGCTGACGCCGGCCGCGCGCAGCGTCTGCGCCGCCGTCTCGATCAGGTCGAGGCGGCCGCCCACCAGCTCGACGTCGCCCGCCGTCATGGCGACCGCCATGGCATAGGTGCCGGTCTCGATGCGATCGGGGATGACGCTGTGCTCGGCCTCCTTCAGCGCCGAGACGCCCTCGATGACGAGCGTCTCGGTGCCGATGCCGTCGATCGGCACGCCGAGCGCCACGAGGCAGTGCGCGAGATCGGTGATCTCCGGCTCGCGCGCGGCATTGTCGAGCACGGTGGTGCCCCGGGCGAGCGCCGCCGCCATCATCAGGTTCTCGGTGGCGCCGACCGAGACCTTGGGGAAGGTGTAGCGCGCGCCGCGCAGGCCGCCCGGCGCGCGGGCGACCAGGTAGCCGCCGTCGATGTCGATCTCCGCGCCCATCGCCTTCAGGCCGGCGATGTGCAGGTCGACCGGCCGCGCGCCGATGGCGCAGCCGCCGGGCAGCGACACGCGGGCCTCGCGCTCGCGCGTCAGCAGGGCGCCCAGCACCAGCACCGAGGCGCGCATCTTCCGCACGATGTCGTAGGGCGCGGTGGTCGACACGATGCGCGCCGCGTGCAGGGTCAGGGTCGTTCCGTGGGCGTGGCCGTTCTCACCCGCCGCCGCGCCGACCTCGACGCCGTGCTGCTGCAGCAGCTGGAGCATGGTGGTGATGTCGGCGAGGCGCGGCACGTTGTGCAGCGTGAGCTTCTTGTCGCTGAGCAGCGCCGCCACCATCAGCGGCAGGGAGGCGTTCTTCGAGCCGGAGATGCGGAGCTCGCCCTTGAGCTGCCTGCCACCCCGGATGCGGATACGGTCCATGTGCGCTCGCTCTCCGCTCGCTCAGATCTTGGGCAGGGTGACGCCGCGCTGGCCCTGGTACTTGCCGGCCTTGTCGCGGTAGGAGACCTCGCACGGCTCGTTGCCCTGCAGGAACAGGAACTGGCAGGCGCCCTCGTTGGCGTAGATCCGGGCGGGCAGCGGCGTGGTGTTGGAGAATTCCAGGGTCACGTGGCCTTCCCATTCCGGCTCGAGCGGGGTGACGTTGACGATGATGCCGCAGCGCGCATAGGTCGACTTGCCGACGCAGATCACCAGCACGTCGCGCGGGATGCGGAAGTATTCGACCGTGCGCGCCAGCGCGAACGAGTTCGGCGGGATGATGCAGACGTCGGTGGTGCGGTCGACGAAGCTGTTCTCGGCGAAGTTCTTGGGGTCGACCACCGCCGAATCGACATTGGTGAAAATCTTGAAGTCGTTGCCGACGCGCGCGTCGTAGCCGTACGACGACAGGCCGTAGGAGATGATGCCCTCGCGCTTCTGGGCGTCGACGAACGGCGCGATCATGCTGTGCTCGCGCGCCATGCGGCGGATCCAGCGGTCGGAGAGGATGGTCATTGCCGGGCGCTTCTAACGGAGCGGGCGCGCCGGCTCAACCGCCGGTCCGATCGGCATCCACAGGGGCGCGTTCGGCCGACTGGCGCTCGGCCTGCGAGCGCGCCTGGGCCTTGCGCCGCTTGAGGTTTTCGCGCAGAGCCGCGGCCAGCCGCTCGGCACGCCCATGGACGTGGGTTGCGGTCTGGGGAGCGTCCGTCTGCGGGACGGATTTGGAGGGAGCAGCCATGCCTGCAAGGATACACCAATGATCGCCAGTCTGCGCACGCCCGATGAACGATTTGCCGCACTGCCCGGGTGGGCCTGCGCACCGCGCTATTCGGTGCGGAGCGACGGGTTGCGCGTCCACTATGTCGACGAAGGCCCGCGCGACGCCAGCCGTACCTGGCTCTGCCTGCACGGCCAGCCGACCTGGAGCTACCTCTACCGCCGCATGATCCCGGTGTTCGGCGCTGCCGGCGACCGCGTGGTCGCGCCCGACTTTCTGGGATTTGGCCGCTCCGACAAGCCGACCGACGAGGCGGTCTACACCTTCGACTTCCACCGCCAGACGCTGATCGAGCTGATCGAGGCGCTCGACCTCCGAGACATCTGCCTGGTCGTGCAGGACTGGGGCGGCCTGATCGGCCTCACCCTGCCGATGGCGATGCCCGGGCGCTTCCGCTCGTTGCTGGTGATGAACACCGCGCTGGCCACCGGGGATGCGCCGCTGGGCGAAGGTTTCATGGCCTGGCGCAGCTTCTCCAATCGCAACCCCGACCTGGACATCGCGCGCCTGATGCAGCGCGCCTGCCCGCACCTCGACGCCGCCGAGGCAGACGCCTACGCCGCCCCCTTCCCCGACGCCCGCTTCAAGGCCGGCGTCCGCCGCTTTCCCAACCTGGTGCCCGACCATCCCGATGCCGGCGGCGGCGCCCTCTCGCGCGACGCCCGCGCGTTCTGGCGCGAGCGCTGGACGGGCAGGAGCCTGATGGCAATCGGCATGTCCGATCCCGTGCTCGGCCCGCCGGTGATGCGCGCCCTGCACGCCGACATTCGCAACTGCCCGCCGCCGATCGAGATCGCCGCCGCAGGCCACTTCGTCCAGGAATGGGGCGAGCCGATCGCGCGGGAGGCCGTGCGTCTCCTCTGACTCGTGTTCCGTTCGAGGTGATCTGGGCGTGATTATTTGCGTCACTTGCGTCTTTGCGTCACTGACCCTATTCGAATCAACGACTTGCCAGCCGATCTCACCGAAAGCGTTTGCGTCTCGCCGCGTCGGCAGCCCGATTGCGTCATCAGCGGGAGGACGAGGCAGAACCGGGACGTCACACTTCTTCTTCCCGACAGCATGGCGCAGGCCGCGGTATAGCCGGGTCGCAGTACAGAGACACTCCTGCTGCGCCGAAGCGGCGCGCTTCTGCCGCCAGTGCAATCGATTGCACTCCGGAGCTGCTCATTCCCGGCAGTACACCGAGCCCAGGGGCGCACACCGATCGGGGACGCTGAAGCGGCGAAACAGGGAACGTCGCCGCGCATCGCGACCGTCTTGTCAGTCCGATAAACCTTCGACATGTCTTGACGCTCCTTCCCTTCCGCCGCGCGCAGAACGCACCCGCTACGGGTCGAGCTATCACCGAACCGAAGGCGCGCATATCAGGCCCGGCCTCGGTGGCCGACATTTGCAGCCACGGCGATCGGTGACGGCGGAATGCGCCGTAGCGCGCCACTCCAGCGGCGCGCTCATAGGCGCTGGTGCTGCTCCAAGCAGAATCCTCATCCTGAGGAGCGCCCGAAGGGCGCGTCTCGAAGGATGGGCAGCACAGGAAATGGTGAAACAGCCCAGGTTGCGGCACCTGCCGCGTCGCCGACCAAGGGGCGAAGGTTACTTCGCCCTATTCGAGACGCGGCCCCCTCATCCTGAGCGAGCGCCCTTCCTCGCCAAAGGGCGAAGGTTACTTCGCCCGAATCGAGACGCCGCGCTCCGCGCGGCTCCTCAGGGTGAGGAAGGGAGCGCGTCGAAGGGCGGGCCGCTCCTCAGAGGATGTGACTTCCCCCCGTGGTTCGACCGGACATCCTCGCTTCGTGGCGCACTTCATCCCGACCAGTTCGAGCTGGCTCAACATGGTCGAGCGCTGGTTCGGTTGTCTCAGCACCAAGGCGATTCGTCGCGCCAGCTTTGGCAGTGTCCCTGATCTCAAGCGCGCCATCGAGGACTTCGGAACGAGTCAATGACTTTGCGCCGCCTGTCGTCATGAGCTTAGTGAGCAATTCGAGAACCCGCGGCCCGTTGCATTGCCTCGAGCCGTCTGGATCAATCCGCCAGCGGATGAAAAATCCGCCCCCGAACAATCGATTGCCTTTGAAGCGATTTGGGTTCTTGAGAAATGCGTCGTCGAGCGCGCTTTGCCGGGTGGCCAGCATGGTGCCGGCCTGTCCGTGGTGGACGCTGTGCGGGGTCATGTAGGCGATGCCGGAATGGCGATGGATGGTGTTGTGCCAGGTGAAGAATGCTCGGCAGTGGGTGCGGGCTCGCCGAGCAGGCCACGACATCGTGCCCGGAACCCTGACCCTGCACGCCGATCGCGGCGCCAGCATGCGCTCCAAGCCGGTCGCCGCCCTGCTCGTCGACCTCGATATCGTCAAGAGCCACAGCCGGCCTCACGTCTCCGACGACAACCCCTTCTCCGAGGCTCAGTTCAGGACCCTGAAGTACCGCCCCGACTTTCCCGCCCGCTTCCAGCCGACCCTTCGGCTACGCTCAGGGCAGGCGATAAGACGGCTGAAGATGTCGAGGGTGACGTAGAGGTGAAAGGCGGCCCACTTGCCCGGCCCCTTGAGCTTGGTGATGTCCCACGACCAGATCTGGTTGGGGGCGACGGCGAGCAGCTCGGGCTTGCTGTCCAGACCGGATGGTGGCGCAGGTCGCGTCGCTCGCGGGCCCCGCCATTGGCGGCGAGCAGACGATAAATGGTGCGCACCGAGCCGAGATATTGGCCTTCGTCGAGCAGCGTGGCATGGACCGCCTCCGGCGCGGTGTCGACGAAGCGCTCGCTGTTGAGGATGTCGAGCAGCGCTTGCCGCTCGCAGGGCGACAGGGCCAGGGGTGGAGGCGGCAGCGCCGGGCGCGGCGCCGGCGGCCGGCTCGCGCTCCGGCGTAGATTTGGAGACGCGGCTGATCGTCCGTTTTCGTCAGTTCCCGCGCAAGCCTTCGCGCCCGTCTCGCCAGGTCCCCGTTTCTCGACTTCTTGAGCCGGATTTCACGTACGGCCGAGACTACCGGCTCTGCCTCGTAGAATTTGCGGCCTGCCCGACGAAACTCGACTCGACCGCATCAGCGTAGGGCGTCCATCGCGTCGCGACGGTATTGGTGCTCCTGTGCTCCGGCCACTGCGCGGCGGCTTGTTTCACTGCCCTCCAGAGTCCCGAGGGCAAGCGCCGATTGCTTGGGGAGGCAACCAATTCAAGAAGGACGGGATCGGCATTCCCTATCCGCATCGAGACGTCGGCATTCGTGTCCAGTGATAGGTCAACTGCGAAGCGAGCCCTACTCGTCGCTTGCTGAACGTCGATACGCGGCATATGACCCAGAACGTCGGCAGTTTCCAGACTGCGCGCGGGCTCGAGGCCTGGACAGTCATAGGCCCGAAAGTGTAGGCGGATGGAAACCAAGTCAGCGGGGGGGAAGTGCGTGAAGTGCGGGACGTTGCTGAAGGCGGCTGAGGCAGCGGGTACGGGCGGGTGATGGACCAATACCTTGTGATGCTCGCGGGCTTTGGTGCGGTGGTGCTCGTTACGGCCTGGCTGCCAATGGTCCTTAAAGAGCTTCCGTTGTCCCTCCCGATCGTATGCGTGGCTTTCGGCGCCGCTCTATTCTGGCTGCTGAACGGTGGCGGCGAGAGGCTGTCGCCGCAGCACCATCTCGGGTTCACCGAGCGTCTGACAGAGTTTGTCGTGATAGTGGCCTTGATGGGCGCCGGCCTGAAACTTGACAGGCCGCTTGCCTGGGCAACCGCGCAGCTCACCTGGCGTTTGCTCGGTGTCGCGATGCCGCTGACTATCGCGCTTATTGCGTTACTGGCTTGGGGCGTGCTTGGAACGAGCTGGGCCGCCGCGGTGCTGTTGGGAGCGGCTTTGGCGCCGACGGATCCTGTACTTGCGAGCGACGTCCAAGTCGGCCCACCAGGAAAGGGCGGAGAAGACAATGTGCGCTATACGCTCACTGCCGAGGCCGGACTCAACGATGGATTGGCTTTTCCCTTTGTCCATCTCGCCATCGGTCTCGCCCTCGCAGGGGGAAGTGGATTTGGGTGGGTGGGAGGATGGCTTGTCATTGATGTGGCGTGGAAGATCGCCGCAGGCGTGGTCGTCGGCGCGGCCGTGGGCCGCGGACTGGGCTGGCTGACCTTTCAACTCCCTGAGAGAGCGCGACTTTCCCGCACCGGAGACGGCTTTGTCGCGTTGGGCATCACGGCCATTTCCTACAGTGTTACCGAGATGGCACATGGCTATGGCTTTCTGGCGGTCTTCGTGTCAGCCATCGCCTTCCGGGCGACGGAACGTAGGCATCGCTATCACGCGACCCTGCACGACTTCGTCGAGCAGATAGAACGTTTACTCCTGATGATCGTGCTGGTCGCTTTCGGTGGTGCTCTCAGCACCGGTGGCTTACTGCAGACATCGAATTGGGCCGTCGGCCTGTTCGCTCTGGCAACGGTACTGGTTGTGAGGCCGGCGGCGGCCGGGATCAGTGTCTTTGGACGGCGCGAGCCGCGCAGTGAGAAGGTGGTCATCTCTTGCTTCGGCATTCGTGGCATCGGTTCCATGTACTATCTTGCTTTCGCCCTCAGTCGGGCTCCGTTCGACAACGAGGATCTCCTCTGGAGTGCCACTACGCTGGTGATCTTGATTTCGATCTTGCTACACGGCGTGACAATTACACCGGTTATGCGATTAATGGATCATCGGCGCCGCGCGAGCAGCGACCGTTAGGGCTCGTCACAAAATAAACGCTTCCGTGTGAGCAGCCATTGAGTTGCTGCCGTGGAACTATGGTGTAGTGCCAGTCGGGATGAACAGCATTGTATTTGGTCTTGATCTTTGCGAGCTCAGAGCCGGAGAGATTTTGTGTTCCTTGGGATATTGATTGACATCGGTGGCGGAGGCGATGTTGAGGCCTGAGGCCGTCTTGGTGGCGGCGATCAGCTGGACGATGACCTTGTGCGTAAGCAACGGTTTGCCCCTCCCGTTCTGGGTGTTGTGCAAAGATCTACATAACAGCCACTATGCCCACTTGCGGATTGTGCGCAGGTGTTGACGGTGACGGCAGGGCTCCAGACGGCGCTGACGCCACATTCGGGGCCGTCGCCGACGACACCTGCGCACAATCCGCAAGTGGGCATACTGGCTGATGAAGGCAAACATGCGGTGCTCGATGCAGGCCAATTGTTGGGGCGACGCGCGTCCTGAAGGGCCGGGGGCGGGCGACGGCGCGCGGCACGTTGTTCGGCCAGTGCACAAAGGCACCCGGAGGGACTGTCTGGATCAGGTGGGCGACCCTGAGCGCGGAGACGCGACAGGGAGTAGCCTTCAACGTCGCAGGGGACGAACTACGGCCATGGCTCAATCTTTGTACCATTTCTATCGTTTGGCGCTGCCCTCGTTGAACAACGAGCCGCAAGGGACGATGCCAAGATCGCTCTATGGTTATGTCATCAAAGTGAGCGCTAGGCAGCAGGTTCGTCTGGCTTTGTTGACCCTCATCATCTTCCCTCTGGCGTCCGTTCCTCTAGAGTTCCAGCGAAGGATCATCGATCACGCTGTCACCGGTGCCGACGCCGGTCTGCTGTTCCTATTCGGTGGGTTGTATCTCGGCGTGCTGGTCCTACAGGGCAGCCTGAAGTTCGTCCGGGATATCTACCTCAACCGCATAGCCGAAGGAGTGGCGCGTCTATTGCGCAAGCGATTTGTACACGGAGAGAGACCTGACGTCATCGAAGAGGGAACCAAGCAGGCGATTCTGGCCTCAGAATCGGAACGGGTTGGAGGCTTTGTCGCGGAGAGCATCTCGCTTCCAATGCTTCAGATCGGCACGATGTTAAGTATCGCTATCTATATGATTACGGTGGATCCACTAATTGCTGCTGTTGCGATCGCGTTCCTGACTCCATCGATTATCGTTGTCGCCCTGGCGCAACCGGTCCTCAACGGCTTGTCAGAGACGAAGATATCGGCTGTCCGCGAGTTGGGGGAAAACGTCCTCCAAGACGGACGCAATCCTGGAAGCGACAACGCGGCACCGGACGGACTCATCGAGCGCATCTATCACCTGCGCCTTCGGTTCGCCAATATAAAGAACGCGACGAAGTCGATTAACAGCTTCGTCAACTACCTGGGCCTTCTTTGCATTCTTCTCGTAGGCGGGTGGGAGGCGATTCAAGGTCGCACTGAGATCGGAGTCATCGTAGCCTTCATGTCGGGCTACGAACGCATGACCGGGCCCGCCAGAGATTTGCTTAACTTCTATCGGCGCCTCTCGATGATGCACGTCCAGTACGCTCTGGTGTCAGAGGCCGCTGACGCGGCGGGGCCCAGTATTCGGTAAGGGGCGCTCAACCCTCGCGCTTGGCTCCGACAGGTGCACTCTGCCCTTTCCCGATCATCCCAGCCTCCTGTCGCCTGTCGATCAATGTTTATTGGTTACGGGCGCGCCGTCGAGTTGTGCCGCATACAGGCGATGGGTGCCCTAACCCGGACTCAAGTTAGCCATTGTGGGGAATCCTGAATGTTGCCACCAATAGTAGAGATGTGAGACAGTGGCCCTTCGAAGCAGACACGAACGAATGTCGCGTCAACGGAACAAGTCCGCTGTTTGGTGTCACCACAATGCGGGGAAGTGCTTGCGCGCTACCGTTGTGCAAGGACTTGTGGTGGCGGGAGCATGCGTGGCGTTCGTTGCCGCGCTGACCATCGAGCAACTCGTTTCGTCCATTTTCGCGCTGAAGATTGAGTGCTCGAGCAAGGGAATGGATCTGGCGAGTTGGATACCCGCGTCCGAATGGGAAAGGAGCGAGCGCTCCGGCGTGGTCAGAATGAATGCGGGAGGCTTCTTCATCGCCGTCCCGGTGAACGACTGCGAGAGCAACGCCTGAGACGGGGCTCGCCGTAAGCGGTGTTCTGACCGCATCTTCATAGGCGGCTCGTGATTGTTCATCGTCCGCTCCCAGGTAACGAGCGGAGTGGTTTTATGCTGGACA
>LNFM01000623.1_pt1 | contig 85788 bp, 89 predicted proteins | sample 596031 | NCBI WGS metagenome assembly LNFM01 (sample SAMN04254537, study PRJNA301005) | activated carbon metagenome | isolation source: dual media filters at the Ann Arbor, Michigan drinking water treatment plant | place: USA: Ann Arbor | reverse complement strand
ATCACCCGACTGAAGCGAGCAGCGTTGCATAGACACAGCCGTAGGGTGCGCCGTGCGCACCAGCCCCACATGCAGGTGCCTCGTGCGCGCGGCGCACCCTACTCGGCGCATCCCTGCTGGTACTTAAGAATCCGCCCACGAAAAGGCAGCAAAGGGTCGGCCAACAGGTTGATCCGATCAGCCAACTGCCGGTAGCCCTGCTCGGCCATCAGCCGACTGAAGCGAGCAGCGTTGCATAGACACAGCCGTAGGGTGCGCCGTGCGCACCAGCCCCGCATGCAAGTTACTGGTGCGCGCGGCGCACCCTACTCGGCACATCCCTGCTGGTACTTAAGAATCCGCCCGCGAAACGGCAGCAACGGGTCAGCCAGCAGGTTGATCCGGTCCGCCAACTGCCGGTAACCCTGTTCGGCCATCAGCCGGCTAAAGCGCGCGGCATTGCCCCGCGCCGGGTCGACGATCAGCACCCGGCTACCTTCGGCACCGTGGCGGGCGATAAAGCCGGCAAGCAAGGCAGGATGGCTGCGCTCGTAGAGCAGGTCGCTGCCGATGATCAGGTCGAACACGCCCAGCGTTCCGTCCGTCTCGGCCCAGTCGCATTGCCGATACGGGATGGGCGACAGCTCATTGAGCGCGGCATTGCGCAGCAGGAATTCGGCGGCCAGCGGGTGGTAATCGCTGGCCGTGATGTCCGCACCCTGGCGCTGCAACAACAAACTGGTCAGGCCCAGGCCGCAGCCCAGTTCGAGAATCCGCAGCCCGGCCACCGGCATGCTGCTCAGGGTCTGCGCCAGCACCTCACCGGCAGGCCAAAGCTGGCCGAACAGTGACCAGGTGGCCGAGGAAATCCCCGCGCGCTCGGCGGCGCCCTGGGCGTCGGCATACTGCTGTTTATCGCGCAGGGAGCACAGGTGGAAATCTTCCAGACCAATGCTCAGGGTCGAATACTTGATGCGGTAACCAGGCATGGCAGGCTCGCATGGGTGTGCAGTGCGCACCCGGCGGCGCCGACAGCGGCGACCTCGGCCGCAACGCAGCCTGCGCCCCACCCGCCAAAGGCGCAAGCCAATACGGCCGGCAGCGACGGCCGGTGCTAGCATAGCGGCCTACCTTGAGAGCGCTTGCCATGACCGACCCCAACCTGTGCCCAGCCTGCGGGGCACCCAACCGCTGCAGCCAGGCCGCAGTTGAAGCGCCGGTCACCGATTGCTGGTGTTTCGCGGTACGCATCGACCCCAAGGTGCTGGCCGCCCTGCCCGAGGCCCTGCGTGACCAAGCTTGCCTATGCCCGCGCTGCGCCCAGGCGAAGCCTGTAGAGACCTGCTAGACCGCCATGCGCCTCGACCGTTTTCTCGGCAACTTCGACCACCTCAACCGCCAGGCCGTGCGCCAGCATCTAGCCGGCGGCCGCGTACGTGTGGATGGCCAGGTCACCCGCAATGGGCTCGCCGAGGTACGCCCCTTCAACCGCGTGGAGCTGGACGAACAGTTGCTGCAGGACGGCCCCGGCGCGCGCTACTACATGCTGCACAAACCGGTCGGCGTGGTCAGCGCCACCACCCACGCCGAGCACCGCACCGTGCTCGACCTGCTCGACGAACCCGCCGCCCTGCCCCTGCACCTAGCCGGGCGCCTGGACCTCAACACCAGCGGCCTGCTGCTGTTGACCAACGACGGCCACTGGTCGCGCAGCATCAGCGCGCCGGGCAGCCGCCAGCCCAAGGTCTACCGCGTGGACACCGAAGCCAACATCGACCCGACCTGCGTCGAGGTGTTCGCCACCGGCCTGTACTTCGCCTTCGAAGACCTGACCACCCTGCCCGCCGAGCTGGAAATCCTCGCGCCGCGCCACGCCCGCCTGACGCTGTACGAGGGCCGCTACCACCAGGTCAAGCGCATGTTCGGGCACTTCCAGAACAAGGTCATCGGCCTGCACCGCGAGCGCATCGGCAGCCTGGTGCTCGACCCAACTCTGGCACCCGGCCAATACCGTTCACTGACCGCGGACGAGGTTCAAGCACTGGGATCTGTTGCCATTTCGCCTCCGGCTGCGGGCAGCCGATAAACGGTAATCTGTCTGACAAATAAAGCCTTGCCAGCCTGCACGCACACTGCTTAACTCGAACCATAAGGTCTTGATGTGACCGTATAGTCACACAAGCCATCTAAGCGTTCTTCCGGTTACTTGCGCTCTGCGCGAAATGGGTTCCTGCCTGGTTGTTCACCGCCCTCGGCCACCGCTGCCGTAGGCGTGTCTTCAGCCCAAACCGTTCGACGACACCCCTTCCAACAAGATCCTCCAGCCTGACATTAAGCCGTAACGTCCAGGCGCTTACCTATCTACCCAGTTGTGTGGCGAATCGGCCCAGCCGTTCGCTCTGCCAATTTTTTGATGCACCAGGAGGAAACGACATGAAGCCAGCCATCGCTGTCGTCGAGCTACACGGGAAGTACAAGGTCTACACGGAGTTCTACGCCAACCCCCAGGCGCAAAAGACCATCATTCTGGTCAACGGCTCGCTGTCCACCACCGCGGCCTTTGCCCAAACCATCAAATACCTGCACCCACACTTCAACGTGGTGCTCTACGACCAGCCCTATGCCGGCCAATCCAAGGCGCATAACGACAACAGCTGGCCGATCAGCAAAGAGAACGAGGCGAGCATCCTCCTCGGCCTGATCGAGCACTTCAAAGCCGACCAACTGATGTCCTTCTCCTGGGGTGGCGTAGCCGCCATGCTGGCCCTGGCCAAACGCCCGGCGCGCATCGAAAAGGCGGTGGTCTGCTCCTTCTCGCCGCTGCTCAACGAGCCGATGATCGACTACCTCGAAGAAGGCCTGACCTACCTCAACAGCGCCGAAGGCCACGCCCTTGGCGACCTGGTCAACAGCACCATCGGCAAACACCTGCCGTCGCTGTTCAAGCGCTACAACCAGCGCCACATCGGCAGCCTCGACCAGCACGAATACCGGCAGATGCACGCCCACGTACACCAAGTGCTGCACATGGACGCCCACTGCCAGATGGACTGCCTGGCCGCCATCGACATCCCCGTGCTGTTCGTCAATGGCGAATACGACGAATACACCTCAGCCCAGGACGTGCGCGTATTCGCCTCGCACCTTAACGACTGCCACTTCGTCACCATCAACAACGCCGGGCACTTCCTCGACATGGAACACAAAGGCGCCTGGCTGCAATGCAAAGCCGCCCTGCTTGGCTTCCTCGACACCCCAGCCCGCAGCCGCAGCACCGCCCTGCACCACCACGAGCAACCCCTGGCGATGGCGATCTAGACCAAAACCGCGCAGCAGATACACAAAGACGCTGCGCGGGCTTCATTTCGCTGACGACTTCTGGTACAAAGGCACCCCTCAAAAGCGGGTGTCGTATAATGGTAATACCCTAGCTTCCCAAGCTAGAGCCGTGGGTTCGATTCCCATCACCCGCTCCAGATTCTCACAAGGCCTCGTCGAAAGACGGGGCCTTGTCGTTTCTGCTGTTGGTGCGTGATGCGCAGGCCAACTAAAGGGAGGGGAAACTTAGTGGCCGTTGCAGAGACGGGTTAGACGGAATTGTGGCTAGCGCTCGGGCGACCATGCAGGGCGTGCAGTTGGGATGCGTGCCTGCCCCGCTCCTGTAAACAGCGCCTTTGGGCTTCACGGCCAGTGCTGTATCCATTGCACTGGCGAAACAGCCTCATATAACCGTGCGGTGGGCGTGGTTCAGCTCTTAAGGCGGTAGCCCGTCTTGAAGATCCAGCCCACGGCCAGGATGCACAGCAGCAAAAAGCCCAGAATCATCGCCAGGCTAACGCCCACGTTGACGTCCGAGACACCGTAGAAGCTCCAGCGGAAGGCGCTGATCAGGTACACCACCGGGTTGAACAGGGTGACCGTCTGCCATACCGGCGGCAGCATGCTGATCGAATAGAAGCTGCCGCCGAGGAAGGTCAGCGGCGTGACGATCAGCGCCGGGACGATCTGCAGCTTCTCCCAGCCATCCGCCCATACGCCGATGATGAAACCGAACAGGCTGAAGGTCAGCGCGGTGAGCACCAGAAAGGCGGCCATCCAGAATGGATGCAGAATCTCGAAATCAACGAACAGGTGCGCCGTTAGCAGGATGATCACCCCGAGCACCACCGACTTGGTGGCGGCCGCGCCAACGTAGCCAATGAGGATTTCCAGGTAGGACACCGGCGCCGACAGCAGCTCGTAGATGCTCCCCGAATACTTGGGCATGTAGATGCCGAAGGAGGCGTTGGAAATGCTCTCGGTGAGCAGCGCCAGCATGATCAAGCCGGGGATGATAAAGGCGCCGTAGCTCACGCCCTGGACCTGGGTCATGCCGCTGCCGATGGCCGAGCCGAACACCACGAAGTACAGCGAGGTGCTGATCACCGGCGTGGCGATGCTCTGCAACAGGGTGCGCCAGGTGCGCGCCAGCTCGAACAGGTAGATGGCCTTGATGGCGTAGAAATTCATGGCCGGGATTCCTGAACGAGGCTTACGAAAATATCTTCCAACGAACTCTGGCTGGACTGCAGGTCTTTAAAGCCAATCCCCAGCTCGGCGAGGGCCTTGAGCAGTTCGGCGATACCGCTGTGTTCGCGCTGGGCGTCGTAGGTCAGCACCAGGGCATGACCCTCCTCGGCCAGCTCCAGGCTGTACTCGGCAAGCGTCGCCGGCAGGCTGGTCAGCGGTTGCTGCAGGTGCAGGGTCAGCTGCTTTTTGCCGAGCTTGTGCATCAGCGTCTGCTTGTCTTCGACCAGAATGATCTCGCCCTTGCGGATCACACCGATGCGGTCGGCCATTTCCTCGGCTTCTTCGATGTAGTGGGTGGTGAGGATGATGGTCACGCCACGCTCACGCAGACCACGCACCATGTTCCACATGTCACGGCGCAGCTCGACATCGACGCCGGCGGTGGGCTCGTCGAGAAACAGAATCTGCGGCTCGTGGCTCAGCGCCTTGGCGATCATCACGCGGCGCTTCATACCGCCGGACAGCTCGAAGATTTTCGCGTCTCGCTTGTCCCACAGCGACAAGTCCTTGAGCAGTTGCTCCAGGTAGGCCGGGTTGGGCTTTTTGCCGAACAGGCCCCGGCTGAATTTCACCGTCGCCCAGACAGTTTCGAATACATCGCTGACCAGCTCCTGAGGCACCAGGCCGATCTGCGCGCGGGCGGCGCGGTAGTCCTTCATGATGTCCTTGCCACCCACCAGCACGCGCCCTTCGCCCGGGTTGACGATGCCGCAGATGATGCTGATAAGCGTGGTCTTGCCGGCGCCGTTAGGGCCGAGCAGCGCAAAGATTTCACCCTGGCTGATCTCAAGGTTGATGGTCTTGAGCGCTGGATGGCCCGACGCGTAGGTCTTGTTCAGTTGCTGAATGGATATGACCGAAGGCACGGCAGCTCCCTGGCTGAGGAAAACCGCCATTGTAGGGCATGGCCGTGCCCGCGCGGCAGCGGCCCGTTGCCAGACAGGCTATTTACGACGCACCAGCCAGCTGTCCAGGCGCGGCGTGTGCCCCTGATTGTCATTGCGCCCACCGGTCAGCGCGGCGTCCACGCGCGCCTCATCGGTGCGGCGCTGATGGTCGGCGAGGTCAGCGGGTTTGGCATCGGGATCGTTGAGGTTTTCACGGCGAGGCGACGAAGTGATCATGGGCAAGCTCCGACAAGAACAACGCCCCCGATGGGCGTCATCTGTTTCATAGGCCATCAATGCAGCACTGCAGTTCCACCTGTTTTTACCGACCCCGTGCACAGCCTGTACTTCATCAGCCGGCGGGTGGGTCGAAGGCATTGCCCTAGGCCTGTTACCCTGATGGGGAACACCGACGCCGCCAGGCAGTCGGATGGTCCATCGCGTCGCCCCGCAGGCGCTTCACTCCCCCTACGAGGACACCCCAATGCGTTTGATTCACCTCTGTCACCTGCCCCTGATCGCCGCCCTCGCCGCGTGCAGCTCGACCGAAACGCCCCGCAGCGAACAGGCCGGCACGCCCAGCAACGATGGCCGTTGCAACGCCGCAACCGTGCAAAACCTGCTCGGCGAACACGCCTCGTCTGCGCTGGTCGAAAGCGCCCGCAGCAAGGCCGGCGCCGAGCAGGTACGCGTGCTTGCCCCTGGCGATGCGGTGACCATGGATTACAACTCGCAGCGCCTGAATATCGATATCGACGAGGCTGAAGTCGTCGAGCGCATTACCTGCGGCTAACGCGTCTACCACCAAGGTCCAGCGCCACAGGCGCGCTCTGATCCGGCACAATCGGCGCTCCTAGTTAGGAACGCCAAGCCGATGCTGATCGACGAAGAACTGACCCTGAAAAAGCTGGAGCTGTTTCTGGCCTTTATGCGCAGCGGCAACCTGTCCCGCGCCGCTGGTGAGCTGGGCACCAGCACGGTCAGTGTGCACCGCGCCATCCACTCGCTGGAAAGCGCCCTGCGCTGTCCGCTGTTCAAGCACGAAGGGCGCAACCTGATCCCGCTGGAAAGCGCCTATGTGCTGGAAGAAAAAGCCCAGAAGCTGATTCACGACACTCAGGAACTGGTGCGCCTGACCCGTGAAGCAGCGGGCTTTTCGGCCGAGCGCTTCAAGCTGGGCGCACTCTACTCGCTGACCGTCAAAACCGTGCCATTGCTGATCATGGGGCTGAAGCTGCGGCGCAGTGAGCTGAATATCGACCTGATCCTCGGCTCCAACGTCGACCTGCTCTACAAGCTCAAGAACATGGAGCTGGACGCGATTCTGGTGGCGCTCGACGACAGCATCAGCGACCCGGACTGCGAGCAGTTGGCGCTGTTCTCCGACGACATCTTCCTCGCCGTGCCCAACGACTCGCCGTTCGCCAACCGGTCTGAAGTTGACCTGGCCGAGCTGTGCGATGCGACCTTTATCACCCTGACCCAGGGCTACGCGACCTTCCGAGATGGTGAGCGGGTGTTCCAGCAGGCCGGCTTTGCGCCCAAGGTGGCGATGCAGGTCAACGACATCTTCACCCTGCTCAGCATGGTCAGCTCCGGCGTGGGCTATGCCCTGCTGCCGGGGCGTATCGCCGCGGTGTACGAAAACCGGGTACGCCTGATCCCGCTGCAGGCTCAGTACCACATGCAACAGCACATCGGCGTGGTCTTCCTCAAAGCCAAGGAGCGCGACCCCAACCTGCTCGCGCTGCTGGCGGAATGCCGAATGTACAGCCGCCAGCCTTAGTGGGTGTTGAACCTACTCTTGATGCGCGGTTTATGACGGTGCGCGCGGCGCACCCTACTTGCCAGCCTGTCGCCTGAACGAGAGGTAGGGTGCGCCGTGCGCACCACGGCGAACACCCCCTGAATAAAAGGCCCGCCAGACGGCGGGCAAAGGCTCAGCCAAACAGGCCGCGCATGAGAAAGTACAACAGCGATGGGCCAAGCAGGCAGCCCAGGGCAGTGTAGAACGCCGCAGTCAGGCAACCATAAGGCACCAGCTTCGGATCGGTCGCGGCCAAGCCGCCCGCCACGCCGCTGGAGGTGCCCATCAGGCCGCCGAAGATCACCGCGCTACGTGGGTTGTTCAGGCCGATATAGGGCGCCACGAAGGGCGTGGCGACCATCACCAAAATCGCTTTGATCAGGCCCGCGGCGATGGACAGCGCCATCACATCGGAGGTTGCGCCAATGGCCGCGCCGGTTACCGGGCCGACAATGTAGGTCACCGCACCGGCGCCGATGGTGGTCAGGCTGACCACGTCGGTGTAGCCAAAGGCCAGGGCCACCGCGACACCGGCGATAAACGACGTACCTACGCCGACAAACAGCGCCAGCACCCCGGCAAAACCCGCACGTTTAAGCTCATTAACGCTTACCCCAAAGGCCGTGGCGACAATGGCAAAGTCGCGCAGCATGGCACCGCCGAGCAAGCCGATGCCGGCGAACAGGGGAATGTCCACCAAGCCTTTTTGCCCACCGGTATAGACCCCGCCGATGTACGACAGCACCAACCCGAGCAGGATGGCGATGGCCGAACCGTGCAAGCGACCTTTGGTGAAGTTGTCGGAGATCCAGTACGACACCCACATGGTGATGCCGATGATGGCGAAGCCGCTGAGCAGGCTGTAGCCGGTGATCACTTTCATCAAGGATTCGTACATGGGATCACCGTGGGGTCTTGGTCAGAGGGGCTTGGTTGACGGGCGGCTCTTCGACAGTGGGCTGGCCGATGCGGCTGAGCACCGGCACCATCAGGAACCCGATAGCCACCGCAAGCGTGCCGGCGAGGATCGCCATAGGCCCGCCACTGAGCGCGCCGTAGACGTTCTGTTGAGCCGCCATGGCGACCACGATGGGGATGTAAATCGCGCTCCAGAACTCCACGCCCTGCTCCGATTTACCGGTGAACAGGCCGCGTTTATTCAGGTAACTACCGAGAAAGATCAGCAGCATCATGGCGATGCCGACACCGCCGACGTTGGCAGGGATGCCGATGAGTTTACCCAGCAGCTCTCCGATAAAGATGCCTGCCAGGGTGCAGAACGCCAGGAAGGCGACACCGTAGATAATCATTGTTGTTGTCCTCGTTTTACGCATCGAAGTTATTGTTTTTGTGCTTCGGTAAACGGTGCGGCGTTAGCGGCTGCGGCTTACCTCCTGACGCAACATGGCGTCCAGTGTATCCAGGCGCGCACCGCTAAAGGCGATGGCCTGGCCAGGTTCAAACACGCGGCGAGCCAGCCCGGTGAGCACGCCACCGGGCGGCAGTTCCAGGTGCAGGCGTACACCACGCTCATAGGCAGTCACCAAGGTGGCCTGCCAGTCGACGACGCGGCTCATGTTGTAAGCCAGGTCATCGCGCAGGGCTTCGGGGTCGCGAATCGGCCGCGCCGAGCTGCTGCTCAGGTAGCGCACCTGCGGTGCGCGCAGTTCGATGGTGGCGAAGGCCGCAGCCAATTCGCCGGCCGGCGCATCGAGCAAGGCGCAATGCGACGGCACGCTCATGGTCAGGCGCTTGGCAGCCCCCGCACCGAGGGTGCGAGCCCGCTCGGCGACGGCGGCCATGGCGGCATCGCTGCCGGCGATCACCAGCTGGGTTTCGGCATTGATGTTGGCCAGGTAGACCGCGCCATCGGCTTCGCTCAGCAAGCGTTCCACGCAGGCTTGATCCAGACCAATGATCGCCGTCATGCCGTAGCCGCTCGGGTAGGCGCGCTGCATCAGCTCGCCACGCAGGGCGACCAGGCGCAGCGCATCGGCGAAGTCCAAGGCTTCGGCCACCACAGCAGCGGCGTAGGCGCCGATGGAAAGGCCAGCGACATAGTCGGGGCGATGCCCACGCTCGATCAGCAGGCGCGAGACCGCAACGCCGGCGATCAGCAGGCACAACTGCACCGCACGGGTGTTCTGCAAGGCCTCGGTTGAATCGAGGGTGCGCACGTCTTGATCCAGCGCAACGCTGGCCTGCCCCAGGCAGGTCTGCACCACTGGCACGTCAGGCAGCGCTTGGAGCATGCCTGCATGCTGCGCGCCCTGGCCGGGGAACGCCCAGAGCGTGCTCATGCTGCCACCTGCGGACGCTGCCAGGGGTCGCTGAGCAACAGCGGCCCTGTTTGGGTTTTCAGCAACACCCGCTCCGCTCCGCTGGCCCATTCGCGCAGCGCCACGGCGCCTTGTGGGGTTTCCAGCTGCAGGTCGATGCGTCCGGGGGCTTCATCCAGAATGGCGCACAGCGCCCGCGCCCACTCGCGGGGCAAGGCATAGGGTGCCCGTATCAACAAATCCAGATCACTGTCCAGATGCGCGGCAGACACCCCACTGGCCAGTTCAAAACCCAGGCTGCCGGTCACCCCCCACGTCAGGCCCAAGTCGGCGAAACGGGGTTGCAGGTGCGCCAGGGCACGCAGTGCCGGCCAGTGCGGCTGCGGGTGATTACGCCAGCGACCGGCACGGGCGACCGCTTCCGGGCTGACCAGGCGGCGGATATCGGCCACGCGCATCCAGCTCGCATAACGCTGCTCGCGCACCGCGCCGCGCACGCCGACCGCCACCCAGCCAGGCTCAGCCACTGCGCGACGCACCACCACCGGCACACGCCCGCCCAAGGCGACGCGAGCCCAGGCCGGCGCCTCCTGAGGCAGGTGCTCAGGGCGCAAGCCCCAGAGCAGATCATGTGGACGGGGGGTGGGGTGCATCAAGGTGTCCTCTGTAGGGTACGCTGTGCGCACCGATTAGGTTTTTGGGTGCGCAGGGCGCACCCAACGGTGGCCGTGCATGCCCTGTTCACCACTGGGCGCGTAACAGCTCGCGCACCTGGGATGACGCCGCGCGGTTAGCCGCGCCCAGGCGGTTGCGCAAATCACGCGGGCTGCTGGCGATATCGGCCAGGGCACGGCTCAGGGCAGCCTGTACATGGGCCAAGTCGGCGGCCGTCGGCTGCGTCACCTGCTGCACATCGAGGATGTCGGCGAGCAGCCCAAGCGAGGCGTAGTTATCCAGGTCGTAGGCCATCGGCGGCACCTCGGCGGCCAGCGCTTCCAGCTCCTCGACGCTGCGCAGGGTGATGCGCGCCGCCGCCGCCTTGCCCATGGCATGCACCATCACACCACCGTCACGCAGGGCGATCAGGCGATTGGCCTGGTAGCCGTGGGCGAGGAAGGCACCCGACATCGCCTTGCCGACCAATAAGCCAATCACCGCGTGCCCGGCCAAACGGGCCCGGGCATAAGCGTCTACCGCACCGGCGAGTGCCTGATGGATGCCATAGGCTTCCTCACGGCGGCCATAGGCCTGGCTCGGCACATCGACAATGGCGATCAGCGCACGCTTGTGCGACTTGTCGCGGTCCGCCTCAATGGCGGCGTCCACCGCCTGAGCCAGACCCCAGCCCTCAAGCAGGCCGACCTCGCCATTACGAGCGCGGGGAAAGGGGTTGTTTTCGTCAGCGATAACCGCCAGATAGCGCACCGCCTGCCCCGCCAGCTCACCGTCGGCTACGCGCAAGGAAGCAGGTAACCCCGCCAGCGGCTGGGCGTTGCCTGTCAGGGCCTGGAACCAGTTCAGGCCACGTTGTTCCTGTGCAGTTGTCATGCTTGTGCTCCCTGGTAGGCGCTGCGCACGGCAGCGGCATCAGCCTGAACGGAGGTGTCGACCGCGCGCAGGCGTTCGAGGAACCAGGCGTGGCGACGGCTGCGTTCGCTCTCGGGTTTACCCTTGGCGAACAGGCGGTGCAGTTCGCCGCGAATCGCCTCGACATCATCGCCGACATAGCCATCGACCAGGCCGCTGGCATGGCGCTGCTCGCCGCCGGTCAGGCTCCAGATAAACGGACGGTCGCGCGAGTCGTACTCATCCAGCCCAGCTTCCTGCTCGATCACCTGCGGGCCGTTGAGCCCCAGGCGCGCCTCACGGGTGACTAGCAGATAACTGCACAGCCCGGCGGCGATGGACATGCCGCCGAAGCAGCCAACCGGCCCAGCCACCAGGACGATCACCGGCTGGTACTGGCGCAGCTCGACAATGGCCGCCTGAATCTCGGCAATCGCCGCCAGACCAAGGTTGGCTTCCTGCAGGCGCACGCCGCCGGTTTCCAACAACAGCACGGCGCGGGTCGGAATGCCGTTGCGGTTGTCTTCGGCGGCCAGCTCCAGGCTGCCGGCGATCTTCGCCCCGCCCACTTCGCCGAGGCTGCCACCCTGGAAGGCGCCTTCAATGGCCACGATGACCGCAGGCGCGCCGTCAATCAGCCCCTTGGCCACCACCACACCGTCGTCGGCCTGGGGCACGATGCCCTGCTTGGGCAGCCACGGCGAAATCACCCGCGCAAAGGGGTCGATCAACTCACGGAAGGTGCCGGCATCGAGCAAGGCACGGGCGCGCTGGCGGGCACCGAGTTCGGTAAAGCTGCGCTGCGCGAGCAGGCGCTGAATATTCTGATCAGCCATGGTTCAGTTCCTCCAGGCCCTGTTCAAGACGCAGGCGCACCACACCCGGCGTGGCGCCGAAATCGTGGATGGCGATGTTCAGCGCGGGCAGCTGCTGCTCGCGGAACATGCGCTCGAACAATTGCTCCCAGCGCGGCGCACTGCCGTTGACCGAGGTCACCACCTGGATCGCCAAGGTGCCGGCCTGGCCGGGTTCGAGCAGCACTTCCAAATCGCCGGAGCCGACGCAACCGACCAGCGCACGGCCTTGGGCCGGTTGCCCGGCGGGGAATTCAAAGGACAGGGTTTCCATGCTTAAACACTCCCAAGCTGCGCTGGCAGGCCATGCTGCAAGCGGTCGAGGTACAGGGTGGCGGCGAGCAAATCGGCAGCACCGCCAGGCGAAGCGCGCAGGCGCAACATGTCGCGATCCAGGTCACGCAGGCGTCGGCGGCCGGCCAGGCTGGCGCTGCCGCCAGCCTTGAGCACGGCTTGCGCGCCCTGCTGCATGCAGGTCAGCCCGGCGATGCCGGCGCGGTAGAGCACGCAGGTATCGGCCAGCGTCGCCATGATCGCCAGCAAGGCGTCGAGGCGGGCGTTCTGCTCACCGGCACCCGCCGCACGGCTGCGCGCCAGTTGCGGCAGCGCCTGCTGGATCACCGCCGGGAAACCCAATTGGGCTTCCTCACGCGCGCCGTGCACGCCATACAAGCGGCACACCTGGGCACCATGGCTGTCGCTGCGGGTCGATACGGCGCGATCACTCAACAGGGCCAGACGGGCAGCGCGCAGGGCGACCTGAGCCGGCGCCAGGGCTGTGGTGTCCAGCGCGGCGGCGGCGCTGAGCAGCCCCAGCGCCCAGATCGCTCCACGGTGGGTGTTGACGCCGCCAGTGACGCGCAGCATCTCCACCTCGCCTTCGCGACCGATGCGGCCGACGTCTTCACGCAGCGCCTGGGTGATCGCGCCGCGTTGCTGCGCGGCCTCGGCCATGGCCTTGAAGCTCAGCCATAGGGCCAGCGCCGAGGCGTGCATCAGGCCCAGGTGCAAATCGGTGTGGGCGCCGCTGCCGCGACGGTCAACCAGGCCCGGCTTGGGCGACAGGTCGGCCTCGTCGATCAGCGCATCGACGGCGAGGTCAGCCAGCCAATCGCCCAGGGACAGCGAGAGCTGAGGCTGAATTGCAGTGAGTGCATTCATCACCAGCTCCTGAACTTGGCGGGCGGGTTGTACAGGCCGCCCGACCAGTCGACCAGCTCGGCGATGCTCTTGGCCGCGAGCAGTTCGCGGCTGGCATCGGCACGGCGAATGCCGAGGTCTTCGGGCAGTGCAATCAGCCCTTCGCGGCGCATGCGCGCGGTGTCTTTCGGGTTGTGGCGCAGACCGATGGCGGTGACCCCGGCAACGGCGGCGATCATCGCCTGGCGTTCTTCCAGCGAGCGCGCCTTGTACAGGTAGGCGATGCCTTCCTCGGTCAGCAGGTGGGTGACGTCATCGCCGTAAATCATGATCGGCGCCAGCGGCATGCCGACCTTCTTGGCCATGTCCACGGCGTCGAGCTGTTCAACGAAGGTGGGTTTGCCGCCTTCCTGGAAGGTCTCGACCATCTGCACCACCAGCTTCTTGCCGCGCTCGAGCAGCGGCGCAGCGCTGTCCGCCGGGCGCATGTCGAGCCAGGCAGGCGTCGAATGACGTCGACCGCGCGGATCGTGGCCCATGTTCGGCGCGCCGCCGAAACCGGCCAGGCGACCCCGGGTGACAGTGGAGGAATGGCCGTCGCCATCAACCTGCAGCGTGGCGCCGATAAACAGGTCGACCGCGTACTGCCCGGCCAGTTGGCACATCATGCGGTTGGAGCGCATTGAGCCGTCGCGGCCGGTGAAGAACACGTCCGGGCGCTGGGCGATGTAGCCTTCCATGCCCAGCTCGGTGCCGAAGCAGTGCACGCTCTCGACCCATCCAGTCTCGATGGCTGGAATCAGCGTCGGGTGCGGGTTGAGCGTCCAATTGCGGCAGATCTTGCCTTTCAGGCCGAGGGATTCGCCGTAGGTCGGCAGGATCAGCTCGATGGCGGCGGTGTTGAAGCCGATGCCATGGTTGAGCGACTGCACATTGTGTTTTTCGTAGATGCCACGGATCGCCATCATCGCCATCAGCACGTGCACCGGCTTGATGTGACGCGGGTCGCGGGTGAACAGCGGTTCGATATAGAACGGCTTGTCCGCCACCACCACGAAGTCGACCCAGGAGGCGGGGATGTCAACGCGCGGCAGCTCGTCAACGATCTCGTTGACCTGGAAGATCACGATGCCGTCGGAAAACGCGGTGGGCTCAACAAGCGCCGGGGTGTCTTCGGTGCTCGGCCCGGTGTAGATGTTGCCGTGACGGTCGGCCTGGAAACCGGCGACCAGCGCGACATTGGGGATCAGGTCCACCAGCAGGCGCGAGTAGAGTTCGATGTAGGTGTGGATGGCGCCGACTTCCATCTGCCCGTCTTCGAGCAGTTGGCCGATGCGCAGGCTTTGTGGGCCGGCGAAGGAGAAATCGAGCTTACGGGCGATGCCGCGCTCGAACAGATCAAGGTGCTCGGCGCGACTGACGCTGGGCATGATCATGTGCAGGTCGTGCAGGCGGGCCGGATCGACCTGGGCCAGCGAGCGCGAGAGAAAGTCCGCCTGCTTCTGGTTGTTGCCTTCGAGCACCACACGATCACCGGGGGCGATCAAGGCTTCGAGGGCCGCGACAATTTTGTCGCTGGGCAAGACCACGCCATCGGCGAGGGTGCGCACCTGGTCGAGTCGCCGGGCTTTTTCAGCGCGACGACGCGACCACTGCGGCGGTGGGGATATTGTTGTTGTCATTGAAGACTCCACGAGTTCCGCTGTCGTGGCGCCACCTTAGGGGCGTGACCCTAGGGTCATCAATCAAGCAAACGGGCGTTCTATTACGCTCAGGTTAACGATTGTCGAACTACCTCCGCGCCGTGCTTTGGTTAACTAAGCCTGGCAGACCGGGCATACTGGCGCCCTCCTCCCTGTAGCCCAGTCGTCCCATGCGCATCCACGTCACCTTTATCGACCGCGTCGGCATCACCCAGGAAGTTCTGGCGTTGCTGGGTGGGCGCAACCTCAACCTCGATGCCGTGGAGATGGTGCCGCCCAACGTCTACATCGACGCACCGACGCTCAGCGCCGAGGTGCTCGATGAACTGCGCGGTGCGCTGTTCAAGGTGCGCGGGGTGGAAGCGGTGACCATCGTTGACATCCTGCCGGGCCAACGCCGCCGGTTGCAGCTCGACGCCCTGCTCGCGGCCATGAGCGACCCGGTGCTGGCGGTAGATGGCGAAGGCCGTGTCTTGCTGGCAAACCCGGCGCTGGTGTCGTTGTGCGAGCGGCCGGTCGAAGGCCTGTCGCTGGCCGAGCTGTTTGGCGACCAGGCCCTGCCGCACACCCTGGTCGAGCAGCGTTTTCGCCTGCCGCTGCGCGAGGTCACGCTCAACGGCCAGGCGTTGCTGCTTGATGCCATGCCGATCAGCGAGCGCGCCGACGCCGACCTGCTGGCCGGCGGCCTGCTCACGCTCTACGCCCCCAGCCGCATCGGTGCCCGGCTGGCGGCGTTGCACCACGATCACGCCGAAGGTTTCGACTCGCTGCTCGGCGATTCCGCGCCGATCCGCACGCTCAAAACCCGCGCCCAGCGCGTGGCAGCGCTCGATGCGCCCTTGCTGATCCAGGGCGAAACCGGCACCGGCAAAGAGTTGGTGGCGCGCGCCTGCCATGCCATCAGCACGCGCTGCTCTGCGCCGTTTCTGGCGCTTAACTGTGCGGCATTACCGGAGAACCTCGCCGAAAGCGAGCTGTTCGGCTACGCACCCGGCGCCTTTACCGGCGCCCAGCGCGGCGGCAAGCCGGGGCTGCTGGAGCTGGCCAACCAGGGCACGGTGTTTCTCGATGAAATTGGCGAGATGTCGCCGTATTTGCAGGCCAAGCTGCTGCGCTTTCTCAGCGACGGCACCTTTCGCCGAGTCGGGGGCGAGCGTGAGCTAAAGGTCAATGTGCGCATCCTCAGCGCCACCCACCGCAACCTGGAAAAAATGGTCAACGAGGGCAGTTTCCGTGAGGACCTGTTCTACCGCCTCAATGTGCTCAACCTCGATGTACCGCCGCTGCGCGAGCGTGGCCAGGACATCCTGCTGCTGGCCCGGCACTTTATGCAGCAGGCCTGCGCGCAGATTCAGCGCCCGCCCTGCCGCCTGGCGCCGGACACCTACCCGGCGCTGCTGGGCAACCGCTGGCCGGGCAACGTGCGGCAATTGCAGAACGTGATCTTCCGCGCCGCGGCGATCTGCGAAAGCAACCTGGTGCAGATCGACGACCTGGACATCGCCGGTACGGCGGTCGCGCCTGCTGCCGGCGAAATCGAAATCGCCAGCCTGGAGACCGCTGTCGCTGGCTTCGAGAAAGCCCTGCTGGAGAAGCTCTACGCCAGCCACCCCTCCACCCGACAGCTGGCCGCCCGCCTCAACGCCTCCCACAGCGCTATCGCCATGCGCCTGCGCAAGTACGGCATACCGGGTAAGGGCTAAGCCTTACACCGGGTAACCGCGTGCAGCATGCAGTGGGTGCGCGCGGCGCACCCTACACAGCGATCAGGCTCAGCCTGCGTATTTCTGCAGGTTGGCCATCATTTCCTTGAGTGCTTCGACGTTGTCAGCCGGGTGGGCGGCGCCTTCGAAGTCACAGATTTGCTGCCAATGCGCCGCCACATCTTCAGGGCTGAAGCCGGCACGCGGATCAAACCCGGCGCCCAGGCTGCGCTCCCAGCGCACCTTGCCGACCCAGCCACCACCGACTTCGAACAGCCCGGAGGTGTCCTTGCAGGCTTCGCTGGCCAGGTAGACCACCAAGGGGCTGACCAGCTCGGGCTTGAGCTGCTCAAACACCTGCGGCGGGATCAGGCCTTCGGTCATGCGGGTGGCGCCGGTGGGCGCAATGGCATTGACCAGGATGTTGTTCTTGCGCCCCTCGATGGCCAGGGTGCGGGTCAGGCCGTACAGGCCGAGCTTGGCCATGCCGTAGTTGGACTGGCCGAAGTTGCCGTAAATACCCGAGGTGGATGAGGTGAAGATGACCCGCCCGTAGCCTTGCTCGCGCATATGCGGCCAGGCCGCGCGGGTGACTTTGTAAGCCCCTTCGACGTGAACCTTGTAGACCAGGTCCCAATCGCTGTCTTCCATCTTGTGGAAGGTCTTGTCGCGCAGGATACCGGCGTTGTTGACTACCGCATCGATACGGCCAAAGGCATCCAGCGCGTGCTGGACGATCTTCTCGCCATCGGTCACCGAATCATGGTTGGCCACAGCCGTGCCGCCCGCGGCACGGATTTCCTCGACCACCTTGTCCGCAGCGGACGCATTCGCGCCTTCGCCATGGGTGCTGCCACCCAGGTCATTGACCACCACGCGGGCGCCCTGCTTGGCGAACAGCAACGCATGGGCACGGCCCAACCCGCCCCCAGCTCCGGTGACGATAACAACCTGATCGTTGAAACGAATGGCGTCGCTCATGCAGCAGTCCTCGGCAGATAAACAATGCCTTGGAGTGTCCAGCAGGCGCGCGCCAGTCACAATAGACACGAGCAGCGCTGAATAGCGCTCGATAAGGCGACAGGATGATCCTGCCGCCTCAGATTACTGCTTGTCGCTGCCAGCGTCAGTTGGTGACACCGCCATCATTACGGGGCGTCGTGTCCATGTCATTACCGGTGCCATTGCCCGTACCGCTACCCATGCCCCGGCCGGTACTGGTGCCGTCCGTACCGGGTCGTGGTGCCTGTGGGTCGCTGGACCTCAGGCCAGGGTCATGACCGCCATCCATATCGGTATCAGTGTCGGTATCGACTGGCGGAATGCTCGGCGGTACCGGCGAGGCAGGCCCAGCGGGGTCGGTAGGTCCGGTCGGCGAGGTCCCACCCGCCATGGCAGGCACAGCAGAAAACGCCAGCAAGCCACTGAAGATCATCGCGCACAGTTTGCTTTTGTCATTCATCGTCCATCCTCCAATTGAGTGCGTACATAAAAACCGACTGTGCGCGGACTCCGAGGGTTCGATGTTTTGGATTAGCGGCCGCGATGCCCGCGTAGGCAAAGCGTTCAAGCCAGCCGGATCAGACTCAGATGGTTATACACATGCAGCACATGGGCCTGGGCGTACTCGCCATGGCTCAGCGATCCATAGGCGAAATGGGGCTGTAAAGCGCCCTGATACGCCTCGAGGTCGGCAAACGCGCGCTGCAAGCGTTCGAGTGCCTGCGCTTGAGTAGCCGGTACATCGAGCGCGGCGGCGCCAGGAATGGCCTCGTCCAGCGGGTGACGCATGGCGCCACGGGCGGCAAATACGCTGAACGCCATTGGCCCCAGGCTGCTGCGAAACCACGCCGGTTTTAGCTGCGGGTAGCCGCTGATGGAATATTCGATGCTTTGCGCGCAGTGGTTGAACACTTCAGCCGGGCTCCAGCCCTTGACGCTGACCAGCTCGCGACCGACCAGATCTGCCAGCGCCTGGCGTGCCCCGGCCAGGCTGACGGGCGCCGGTGCACTGCCACTGGGCAGTGCCCAAAAGCCTGCGCCCAGTATCGCCACGCCGCCGAGGGCAGCCCCCTTCAAAACGGTTCGACGTTGCATGCAGCGGCCTCCAGCCGTTGACGGAAAGCCCGGTAATGCGCCAGCACCTGCGCAGGGGCTTCTGTTTGTGGATAGTGCCCGATGCCATCGAGCAACACAGTGTCTGCCTCGGCGATCAGCTCACGGTAGCGCGCCACCATGTGCGCGCCGGAAATGGGGTCGGTAGCGCCATCGATCACCCGCATCGGCACGCGCGTGGCCTGCATGGCGCTGACCCAGCGCTCACGCTGCACACGCCGCTCAGGCATGTAGCGGATCAGCCGGTGCATCACCGCCGGGCCATTGCCGCTGGCGATCAGGCGCCAGAAATCATCTAGCTCGGCTTTGCTCGGTTGCGTCTGCGGACCAAACACCTTGGCAAAACTGACGGCCAGTTTCTTGCGGCTGAACAGTCGGCCAATCAGCGGACCTAGGGGACTGAGCAGCAACTTCTGCACGCGCACCGGGTGATGGGTCTCCGGAAACAGGCCACCATTGAGGAACACGCAGCTGGCCAACGTGATGCGCCCTTCCTGATGCCGCGCCAACAGCTCCTGGGCCACGCTGTCGCCGTAGTCATGGGCCAGCACATGCACTGGTGCCGTCACGTGCAGATGCGCCAGCAGCGCCTGTTGTAAATCCGCCTGCTCCAGCAGGCTGTAGGCATGCCCGCGCGGCTTGGCCGAATCGCCAAAGCCGAGCATGTCACAGGCGATTACTTGGTACTTTTCGGCCAACGCCGCCCACAAGTAATGCCAGTCCCAGCTTGCCGTCGGGAAGCCATGGATCAACAGCAGTGGCTCCCCCTGCCCCGCCGTCCAATAGCGAATGGCATGCCCCTGAAAATCAACATCCATGCCCCGTGCGCGCCAATCCGCCAGGGCAATCCCGGGCAGCGTGCTCATGCGGCGTAACCCGGCATCTGCTGGTCGAGCTTGCGCAGCAGCGCCGGCCAGGGCAGCGCACCGCCCATGCCCTGCGGGCTCTTCATCACCCCGGCGACCATCGCCCGCGCGCCGTCGAGCACCTGCTGCGGAATATGGATCAACTCGGCGCCGCCGCTCTGGGCCATGACCTGAATCTCGCAGGCGCGCTGCAGAATGAACATCATCAAAAACGCATCTGCGATGCTGCCCGCCGCCGTCAGCAGCCCGTGGTTGGGCAGAATCATAAAGTTCTTGTCGCCCAGGTCCGCCTGCAGGCGCGCCTTCTCGTCGTGGTTCAGGGCCACACCTTCGTAGCCGTGGTAGGCCAGGCTGGCGAGCACGAACAGCGATTGTTGCGACAGCGGCAACAGGCCCTGCTTCTGCGCAGACACGGCGATGCCCGCGGCGGTGTGGATGTGCAGCACGCAGTCCACGTCATGGCGCACCTCGTGCACGGCACTGTGGATGGTGTAGCCGGCCGGGTTGATGTCGAAGGGGCTGTCCATGAGCTTTTTGCCGGCCAGGTCGATCTTCACCAGGCTGGACGCGGTGATCTCATGGAACATAAGGCCGTAGGGGTTGATCAGGAAATCTTCGGTGCCGGGAATCTTCGCCGAGATGTGGGTGAAGATCAGGTCATCCCAGCCATACAGGGCGATCAGCCGGTAACAGGCGGCCAGGTCGACACGGGTTTGCCATTCGGCGGCGGACACCTGGTCCTGCAAGCTGAGACTGGGCAGTGCGTGGGCGGCGGTCATCGGGAAACCTCGGCGTTCTTATTATGGGAATACCGAGTTTAGCGAGGCTGGCGGTAAAGGTGAGTGACCGCGCCCGCCAGGCTGATGACCTTGGCGGTCAACACGCCTGAGCCATCGGGGCCTGCAGGGCGTTTTACCTCACGCGGCAATAAGTGCTGCTGAGTAACGCCCATTCACGACGCACATTGCCTACGAGGATTTTACCCGCGCAAGGCGCTGGCCAGCTCGTTGAGCCAGGGCTCAGCATCGCTTTCCGGGGTCACGCTTTCGCTGCTGTCCAGGCGCAGCATCGGTAATACCTCGCGAATGCCCAATTCGGCGTATAACTCACGGACCAGCTCGCCCCCCCCACAAAAGGTATCGCCGTAGCTGGAATCACCCAGCGCCAACACGGCGCCAGGCAGCCCCGCCCAGCCGGGCAGCAGGTCGCGGATGCTGTAATAGAGCGGCTGCAGGTTGTCTGGCAGCTCGCCCATGCCAGTGGTCGACGTCACCACCAGAAAAGCGTCGGGCGCGAATGCCTGTACGGCCGCCAGATCGGCGCGCGGGTCATGCCAGGCCTGGTAACCGGCAGCATTCAGCAAGCCCTGCGCATGGCGGGCAACCTCTTCGGCGGTGCCATAGACAGAACCGGACAGGATGGCGACTTTCATGAACAACTCCGCAACATAGAGAAATCGCCGGGCATTATGCCGCAAGTAGACAGTCCGCCCGGATGTTTTAGAATGCAGCGACTCGCACTGGGATATCGCACATGATCAATGCCAAATTACTGCAACTGGTGGTCAACGCCTCGAATGACGGCATCGTGGTTGCCGAGCAAGAGGGCGACGACAATATCCTGATCTACGCCAATGCTGCGTTCGAGAAACTCACCGGCTATGCCAGCGACGATATTCTCTATCAGGATTGCCGCTTCCTGCAGGCGGGAGACCGTAACCAGGCGGGGCTCGATGCAATTCGCGAGGCGGTCAAGAACAACGCGCCGTGCCGGCAAATCATCCGTAACTACCGCAAGGACGGCAGCCCGTTCTGGAACGAATTGTCGATCACCCCGGTATTCAACGAAGGCGATCAACTGACCTACTACATCGGCATCCAGAAAAACGTCACCGAGCAGGTCGAGGCCCAGCAACGGGTGATCGAGCTGGAAGCCGAAGTCGCCGCGCTGCAGGCTGAGCTTGCACAGTTACGGACGAACGGCTGAAGCGCAGGCAAAACGAATCTCAACTGCAGTGGTCACACAGGTTCTAGCCCCATTTGCGTGCAGAACCGCCCATGCAGACTCAACCACTACTGACCCAGGACGAGCTGGACTTCCTCCAGCATCTGAGCACCCCTGCCCTGCAGCGTGAAGCGCCAAGCGCGCCATCACCTGGGTTGCAGGTGGATGCCGGGCGGCAGGTGACCGAGCTGCTGGCCCACTGCGCCGCGAACGAGCAACTGACCATTGAGGCGCATTTCGCTGATCAGCGCCTGACGTTCACCCCGCAGCTGACCGAAGATGCCGACCACGGCCAGCACCTGGAGCTGGGCACACCGCAGATCTTCGAACAGGGTTCGACCGAACGCCCCTGGCGCCTGACACTCAATACGCCCCTGCCCCTGCACGACATGCAAGGGCAGGACGCCGAATTGGCCGTGCATGAGCTGTCCATGAATGGGGCCTTGATACAGTGGTGCGGGCGCGCAAAAGCACCCCGCCGCTTCACCCTTCAGCTGATGTTCGGCGCACAGGGTTCTGCCTGCGTAAACGGCTACGCGATTCGTACAACCAACACCGGCCTGATCGCCTACCGCCTGACCCCTGTGGATCCATCCGCACGCGAGCGTTTGCAGCAGTTCATTTATCAGCAGCACCGCCAGCGCTATCCACAAGCCCATCACCGCTGATTCTCACCACGCGCGCAAAAAAAAGACCCGCCGGGTGGCGGGTCAAGCTTGCAGGGACAGATATCCCATTGGGAATAAAAAAATCCGGCAGCCGAAAAATGCTCGGGAGCATGGCTACCGGATTGCGCAGTCGTTAAGCGGCGAACTCCTCGTCGCTAAAAGCCATCAGGGTTGCTTTACCTGCCTTGACCTCGGCAAGCAGGCTGTCGGTTTCGGTCAGCACACGGGCCATGTAGAAATCAGCACATTTAAGCTTGGCACCGTAAAACGCGGTTTCCGTGCTGCCCTCGTCGAGGCGAGCCTGAGCCACCACCGCCATGCGTGCCCACAGCCAGCCCAGGCTGGTCAGGGCGAACAGGCGCAGATAAGGCGTTGCAGCGGCACCCGCTTGCTCGGGGTCTTTCATCCCTTCGCTGGCCACCCACAGGGTTGCCTGCTGCAGCTGCTTGAGCGCAGCACCTACGGCTACGGTGTGAGGCGCATCGGGATGGGCCTTGAGCCACCCCTCGATCAGGGCGAAGTAGTTACGCACTGCCCGGCCACCGCCGAGCGCCAGCTTGCGGCCGACCAAATCCAGTGCCTGGATACCGTTGGTACCCTCATAAATCCGGGTAATACGCGCGTCGCGCACCAGCTGCTCGATACCCCAGTCTTCGGTGAAACCAGAACCTCCGAGCACTTGCAGGCCATCGTTGGCGCAGGTGAAGCCCTCATCGGTCAGGAACGCCTTGACCACGGGTGTCAGCAATTGCACCAGGTCGTCCGCACGCTCACGCTCTTGCGGGTCTTCATGGTCATGGGCCACGTCTTCGTGCAGACCCGTGAAGTAGGCGAGCGCGCGGCCGCCTTCAATCATCACCTTCTGGCGCAGCAGGTTACGTCGCACGTCAGGGTGAACAGTAATCGGATCAGCCGCCTTATCGGGTGCTTTGGGGCCGGACAACGAACGGCTCTGCAGACGCTCACGGGCAAAGCCCAAGCTGATCTGGTAAGCCGTTTCTGCCAGCCCCAAACCCTGCATACCGACCATCAGGCGTGCCGAGTTCATCATGGTGAACATGCAACGCAGGCCTTTGTTGACCTCGCCTACCAGCCAGCCCTGAGCGCCCTCGAAGTTCATCACGCAGGTGGCCGAGCCCTTGATACCCATCTTGTGTTCCAGGCCGCCACAGAACGCGGGGTTGCGACTGCCGTCCTCGAGGAACTTGGGCACTACGAACAGGGAAATGCCTTTGACGCTGTCCGGTGCGTCCGGCAGCTTGGCCAGCACTAGGTGCAGGATGTTATCGACCAGGTCGTGCTCGCCACCGGTGATCCAGATCTTGGTGCCGCTGATCGCGTAGCTGCCATCGGCTTGGGGCACGGCGCGGGTGCGGATCAAACCCAGGTCAGTGCCGCACTGTGGCTCGGTCAGGCACATGGTGCCGGTCCACTCACCGCTGATCAGCCTGGGCAGGTAGCGCTCTTGCAGGTCACGAGCGCCATGGGCCGTGAGTGCGTTAATGGCACCGTGGGTCAAGCCGGGGTACATGCCCAAGGACAGGTTGGCCGAGCACACCATCTCCTCGACCATCATGTTCAACACATGGGGCAAGCCCTGCCCGCCAAACTCAGTGGTGCATGCCAGTGCGGTCCAGCCGCCTTCGGCGAATTGCTTGTAGGCCTCGCGAAAACCGTCGGGCGCCTTGACCGAGTGGGTGTGCGGGTCGTAACTGCAGCCCTGCTTATCACCAGGGCCGTTGAGCGGCGCCAGCACGTTTTCTGCGAGCTTGGCAGCCTCTTCCAAAATGGCGCCACCGAGGTCGTTTCCGAACTCGCGCTGACTAGGCAGCGACTGCAAGGTGGCATAAGCGTTCAGCACTTCGTCAAAGACAAAACGCATATCACGAAGCGGAGCACGATAGTGAGACATGAGTACGTTCCTGTTAGGCGCTATCTATACAACGAACTGCTGTGTACAGCTTTTGTATAGCTAAATACATGCCTTTGCAATCTTTTTTGTACAGGATGTACAAGTATCGTCACCAGCCGACGGAATGCACACGCAGCCGCAAGCGCCCCGCAGCGTTGCGCGGCAGGGATGGGAAGCGTCTAGACAGGGGGATTCAGGTATCGAGATGTCCCGCAAGGAACTGCTGCAGGCGGCGCTGCATCAAGCGACCTTCGTTACCCACGCACGCGATCGGTGAGCCGCTGAGGTTTTCTTCCATCAGCTCGGCGCCATCACCGGCCATCACCAACGGGCAATCCAGCGCAAGGGCCAAGCGTGCCAGCAGGCGCGGCAAATCATCCGCCGGCGGCTGATTGGAGAACAACACCAACGCTTGCGGTTGAACCCGCTCACACACCAGCGCCAGCTCTTCGAGCGGCTGCCCAAGCCCCAGCACGCTGACGGCAACCTCGGAGCTGCCCATCAGCAGCCCGGCAACCAGCAGCTCAAGTTCGCGACAATGCCCCGGCAGCGCAGCCACCAGCACCCGCTCTTCAGCCTGCACCCGCCCGATTTGCAAACGCTGCAGCGCACGCGCACGCAGGAAGGCGTCGAAGAACAGCCACTCGCTGGTCTGGCCAAACTCATCCTGACGGATCAACAACTCCTGCCACAGCGGCATGAGGATGTCCTGGAACACCACCACCAACGGGTAGCTCGAAAAGACCTGACCATAAAGGCGCTCCAGGCGCACATCGTCAAAGGCATTGATCGCCCCGCGCAGCTGCGTTTGCCACTCGGCCCACTCACCGGCAATGACTTCTTCATACACCGGCGAGGTCGGCACCTTGGTCGCGCTCTTGGCGAGAATCTTGCCGACCTTACTGACGGAAACGCCGCGCTCGATCCAGGCCAGAATACTGCGCACCGCTTCAATATCGGCCTGCGAGTAAAGGCGATGCCCACTCTCGGTACGGGTCGGCTGGATCAGACCGTAGCGCCGCTCCCAGGCACGCAGCGTTACCGGGTTGACCCCGGTAAGGCGCGATACTTCGCGAATGGGAAACAGTTCTTCCTGCTTGAGAGCACTCGAAACGGCGGACGAAGCACCAACGAGACTAGACATAGGCGGCGGGATCATCAGGTGAAATGCGTTGCCCATTGTAACGCAGGCTCAAGCACCATACATTGTACGAAACTTGTACAAAGAGTTAGACAATGAACATTAAGCCCGTATGGCCCCTTACGCTTTACTACGACGGCGACTGCCCATTGTGCGCCAGGGAGATCCGCCTGCTCCGCCAGCATGCTGCCGGCCAGGAACGCCTGGCGCTGGTCGACATCAGCGTGCCGCCGTTCGAGGCAAGCGAACTCGGCGTGCCTTATCAGGCACTGCAAGATCGCTTGCATGCGCGCTTCGCTGATGGGCAGTGGGTGACAGGCCTCGATGCAACGCTGTGGAGCTGGCGCGCCGCCGGACTGGGTCGCTGGGCAGCGCCCCTGACCTGGAAGCCCCTGCGGCCGCTGTTCGAGCTGGGCTATCGCCTGTTTTGCCTCGCAAGACCGCACCTGAACTGGCTGCCGCACCCAGACGGTGCAAAACGCTGCGCCATCAAGCCGGGGTCGGATGGTAAGCGCGACTGCTAACCCCACATCCGACGTCGTGACCGCCCTTTCTATACGATCTTCTCACCGTCGAAACGCCGCACGAAAGCCTGGCCGTTTAGCCCTTGCTGGCAATGCCTCAGGTCTACCGGGATTGCCCGCGAGCGGGCGCCTGTATGACGCCACACCTGTTTATTTCGATCCGCGCGAAGAGATCGCCTTAAGCCCGTTCCCGCCCCATTCGCGACGAACCAGTAACAGCCCCTGGCACTTTCCGTGAAAACCGGAATAATCCTTGCCTGTACAAAGACGTCGCTCACCATCCCGAGCGGCGTATAGCGCATGCCCTACCCTGGCGCGCGCCCGGCCTTTGGAGATACACAATGTCTGCAGAACCCGTCACCCTCATGGTGGCGCGCCGCGTTGCCAGCGGCCGCTATCACGACCTGCTCAACTGGCTGCATGAAGGCGAACGCCTGGCCACTGACTTCCCCGGTTATCTAGGCTCCGGCGTGCTGGCGCCACCGCCTGGCGACGATGAGTTCCAAATCGTGTTTCGCTTTGCCGATGCCGACACCATGGCAGCGTGGGAGCACTCGGCCTCGCGCAGCGCCTGGCTGGAGCGCGGCAGCGGACTGTTCGCACAACCCCACGAGCACCGCGCAGTGGGCCTTGATGCTTGGTTTGGCGCGGCTCACCGCCAGCCACCACGGTGGAAGCAAAGCGTGGCCATCTGGCTCGCCTTCTTCCCGGTGTCCCTGGCGTTCAACCTGTTGTTCGGCAGCTGGCTGGCTGATCTGCCACTGATCGTGCGCGTGCTGCTCAGCACCCTGGCACTGACCCCACTGATGACCTACCTGTTTATCCCGCTGTCCACGCGCCTGCTCGCGCCCTGGCTGCTTGCTCAGCGCACTAACACCGTGCCTGCGCCGAGCGTGTCGGTCACTCGCTAGCCTTCGGGCACCCTACCGCAAGGGCACCCACAAGCCTGGGTCGGCTTGGCGCAACGCCGGCCGACCGATGATTTCGTCATGGCTTTCAGGTTGTAGCAGCAGCATCTGGCGCACCCCACAACTGCGCAAACGCGCCTTGAGCCGCGCCAGGCTGGGCCACAGTGTAGCCTCGCCCGCCACCAACACCTGACGTGAACCGTCGCTCAGGAAAACCTGAGCGCTGTAGCCACTGCAGCGCAGCGATCGCACTTCCACCCGCTCGACCTGCCCCCGCCACCCTGCAAGCATCAACTGCCAACCGGTCATATCGCCTCCAAAGCTGTACAAGAATTAGTAATGTACAGCATAGATACACGTTTTTTACGTCCAGCTAAAGCACCAAAAACCGTATAAGAGTCAATGAAATAGGCACTATCTAAAGAAAACAGCGATTAACCCTACACGCGCAATGGTTGTACAAACACCACGACTGGTATAACTTTAATCCCGGTTCAGTCGACGCCGCGTGTTACTGGTCAGGTATCCGGCGCGGCGTTGCTGGACCCACCCTTTTCCTGCTGCCGAGCCCATCATGAGCCTGCCCGCTGCTCCTATCCTGATTACCGGTGCCGGTCAGCGCGTCGGCCTGCATTGCGCCCAGCGACTGCTGGACGACGGTCAGCCGGTAATCGTGACTTATCGCAGCAATCGCGATGGTATCGAGCAACTGCGCGCACGTGGTGCCGTGGCGCTGCATGCTGACTTCAGCGATGAAGCAGGCATTCTGGCGTTCATCGACACACTCAAGCAGCATACCCAGCACCTGCGCGCCATAGTGCACAACGCATCGGACTGGCTGGATGAAGCCACCAGTGAAGAGGCGGCAGCGTTCACCCGCCTGTTTACGGTGCACATGCTGGCGCCCTACCTGATTAACCTGCACTGCAGTGACCTGCTGCGCCATGGCGGCCCGGCTGACATCGTCCACATCAGCGACGACGTCGCCCGTAAAGGCAGCGCCAAACGCCCGGCCTACTGTGCCAGCAAGGCCGGCCTCGACAGCCTCACGTTGTCGTTCGCCGCACGCCTGGCTCCGCAGATCAAGGTCAACGGCATTGCCCCCGCATTGATCATGTTCAACCCCGAGGATGACGCGAGCTATCGCGCCAAGACCCTCGAAAAATCCGCACTGGGCATCGAGCCCGGCGCCGAGGTCATCTATCAGAGCCTGCGCTACTTGCTCGATAGCCCGTACGTCACCGGCACCACCTTAACTGTCAACGGCGGCCGCCACCTCAAGTGAGGGTGGGTCGCGAGGGAATCACCATGAGCGAACAACTGTCTGGCCACTACCGCGAAATCCTCCTGGGCCTGGGCGAAAACCCGGAACGTGAGGGCCTGCTCGACACACCCAAGCGCGCGGCCAAAGCGATGCAGTACCTCTGCCACGGCTACCAGCAAACCCTGGAGCAGATCGTCAACGGTGCACTGTTCGAGTCGGATAACGACGAGATGGTGATCGTGCGCGATATCGAGCTGTACTCGCTGTGCGAACACCACATGCTGCCCTTTATCGGTAAAGCCCACGTGGCGTACATTCCGACCGGCAAGGTGCTGGGCCTGTCCAAGGTCGCGCGCATCGTCGACATGTTCGCGCGCCGCCTGCAGATCCAGGAAAACCTCACCAAGCAGATCGCCGATGCCATCCAGCAGGTGACCAACGCGGCCGGTGTCGCTGTGGTCGTCGAGGCCAAGCACATGTGCATGATGATGCGCGGCGTAGAAAAACAGAACTCGGTGATGACCTCCTCGGTCATGCTCGGCGCGTTCCGCGAGTCGTGCAACACCCGCCATGAATTCCTGCAACTGATCGGACGGGGTAAGTAAGCATGCCCAGACTGGAACCTGGCATGGCGCGTATTCGCGTCAAAGACCTGCGCCTGCGCACCTTCATCGGCATCAAGGAAGAAGAGATCAACAACAAGCAGGACGTGTTGATCAACCTGACGATCCTGTATCCGGCCATCGATGCGGTGCGCGACAACGACATCGATCACGCGCTGAACTACCGCACGATCACCAAGGCGATCATTCAGCATGTTGAGGGCAACCGCTTCGCCCTGCTCGAACGCCTGACCCAGGAGATTCTGGACCTGGTCATGGCCAACGACAGCGTGCGCTACGCCGAGGTTGAGGTCGACAAGCCACATGCCTTGCGCTTCGCCGAGTCCGTATCGATCACCCTTGCCGGTCACCGCGACTGAGTGAGCCTGCCTGGCACGGCCGACCGCTGGCGTCGGCCCTGTGCCCGATTGGGCGAGCACGGTATGATCGTGCCACGCCCTACAGACTCACCTGAACGAGCATGCTCATGACCGACCAAGAACGCCTCGAACTCGAAGCAGCCGCTTTCCGCAGCCTGGTGCAGCACCTGCGCAGCCGCCCGGACTTGCAGAACATCGACATGATGAACCTGGCCGGCTTCTGCCGTAATTGCCTGTCCAAGTGGTACAAGGCCGCCGCTGACGATCTCGACCTGGCCGTCACCCCGGATCAGGCCCGCGAAGTGATCTACGGCATGCCGTACAGCGAGTGGAAGAACAAGTACCAGCGTGAAGCCACCGCCGAGCAACAGGCAGCCTTTGCCAAAGGCGGCAAGGCATGAGTGCACTGCAACAGTTCCGCACCCGCCTCAGCGACCCCACATTCGCCTTTGCCGAGACCCTGGCGTTTGTCGCCGCGCATTACGATTATCAGCCAAGCGCTTTTCGTAACGGCCCGGTAGCCAGCGACGCCGGACAAAACGAAGGCTCGTGCAAGACCCTCGGTTTGGCGTTGTTCGAAGGCCTGAGCCTGGAAGAAACCCTGCAATGCTTCGGTGAACACTACCGCAGCGTTGTCGCCACACCTGAAGGCAGTGATCACGCCAACATCCGTGCGCTGATGCAGCATGGCCTGGCAGCGGTCGCGTTTGACCAGGCGCCGCTAAGCGCCAAAGTCTGACACCAGCCCCAACGCAAAAACGCCGCAGGCCCAACACGGGACCTGCGGCGTTTTTCATGGCGATGTTGCACTGCCTATCGGCACGTTGTAGACGCGAGGGGCGCCCTGTCTCTACTTGCGCTACACGCCGCTCTCAAGCGGCGGTGCGCACGGCGCACCCTACGGCCCGTTATAGGCCGTCGAGGTAGCGTTCCACATCCAGCGCAGCCATGCAGCCCGCACCCGCTGAGGTAATCGCCTGGCGGTAGACCGAATCGGCCACATCACCGGCGGCGAATACACCCGGAATATTGGTCGCCGTGGCGTTGCCTTCACGCCCACCATTGACCACCAGGTAGCCGTCCTTGAGCGTCAACTGCCGTTCGAACAGGACAGTGTTGGGCGTATGACCAATGGCGACGAACAGGCCATCGACCTTGAGGTCTTCCTGGCGGTCATCCTTGTAACGGATGCGCACGCCCGTGACGCCCATGTTATCGCCCAGCACCTCGTCCACCTCAGCATGCAGGCGCAATATGATCTTGCCCTCGGCCACGCGCGCCTGCAGTTTGTTCTGCAGAATTTTCTCCGCGCGGAAACTGCCGCGACGGTGAATCAGCGTGACCGTACTGGCGATATTGGCCAGGTAAAGCGCCTCTTCGACCGCCGTGTTGCCACCGCCAACGACGGCGACATCGCGGTTACGGTAGAAAAACCCGTCGCAGGTCGCACAGGCTGAAACACCCTTGCCCATAAACTGCGCCTCGCTCTCCAGACCCAGGTAGCGCGCACTGGCGCCCGTGGCAATGATCAGCGCGTCGCAGCTGTAAGTGGCGTTATCGCCGACCAGGGTAAATGGCTTGCCAGCCAGGCCCACCGCGTTGATGTGGTCGTAGACCACCTCGGTCTCGAAGCGCTCGGCATGGGCCTGCATGCGCTCCATCAGCACCGGCCCGGTGAGGCCGTGGGCATCACCGGGCCAGTTGTCCACCTCAGTAGTGGTGGTCAACTGACCGCCCGCTTGCAAGCCGGTGATCAGCAGCGGCTTGAGGTTAGCCCGTGCGGCGTAAACAGCCGCGCTGTACCCGGCCGGGCCAGACCCCAGAATAATCACTCGCGCATGGCGTGCTGCAGACATAAACAACTCCTGCCGGCGCAGGCCGGCGCTGAATAAAAGGGGACGCACCAAAGCCTGGGGAAGGCATACGTGCGGAACGTCCCGCAAAACGGCTGTCGAATGCCGGCAACCCTACGCAGGCCTTCTGCACAACGGAAATACCCATTACCAATGCGCGATATAGAGGCACCCTATGGCGTGCCGAGCCAGGGTCATGAAGGCCCACAGCAAAGCCGGTATGATCGCGCCATCAGCCCCTTGGAGTTCCCTATGCCCGCCCCCGTCCTGACCGGCCCGCAATACCTCGGCGAAGGCCTGAAACTGGTGCTCAGCCCCGGCCTGCGGCTGTTCGTCTTACTGCCGCTGACCATCAACCTGGTGCTGTTTATCGGCATCATCAGTGTCGCACTGCAACAGTTCGGCGGCTGGGTCGACACCTTTATGCCGTCCCTGCCGAGCTGGCTGGCGTTTCTCGAATACCTGCTATGGCCATTATTCGTGGTGCTGGTACTGCTGATGGTGTTCTTCACCTTCACCCTGCTGGCCACCATCATCGCCGCGCCGTTCAACGGCTTTCTCGCTGAAAAAGTCGAGACCGTGGTGCGCGGTGAAGACACCTTCCCACCCTTCAGCTGGGCCGAGCTGCTGGCCATGGTCCCACGCACCCTGGGCCGTGAAATGCGCAAGCTGAGCTACTTCCTGCCGCGCGCCTTGGGCCTGCTGATCCTCTCGTTCATTCCGGTGGTCAACTTGATCGCCGCGCCGCTGTGGGTGCTGTTCGGTATCTGGATGATGGCCATCCAGTACATCGATTACCCCGCAGACAACAACAAGATGAGCTGGCAGGACATGCTCGCCTGGCTGCGTGAGAAGCGCTGGCAGAGCCTGGGCTTTGGCGGCGCCACCTACCTAGCCCTGCTGGTGCCGGGCCTGAACGTACTGATGATGCCGGCAGCGGTGGCCGGTGCGACCTTGTTCTGGGTGCGCGAGCGCGGTTGACGAGCAGCGCGATTAGCCGCTTCACTGCAGCTCACGCCCTCTGCCTGTGACGCCCGCCATGACCGACCACACCGCTGACACGCCGCTGGATATGCTAATCGTCGGTGCCGGGCTGTCCGGCATCGGCATGGCGTGCTACCTCGAACGCCTGAGGCCCGGCACGCGCTACCAGATACTGGAGGCGCGCGAGGACCTGGGCGGCACTTGGGACCTGTTTCGCTACCCGGGCATTCGCTCGGACTCCGACCTCTATACCTTTGGCTTCGCCTTCAAGCCGTGGACGGGTGACAACGCCATCGCCGATGCCGCCTCGATCATGCGCTACCTGCGTGAAACCACCGTGGAGTACCAGCTGACCCGCCACATTCAGTACCAGCAGCGCGTCCACAGCGCCAACTGGAGCGGCGCGCAGGGCTGCTGGGAGGTGGTCGTTGAAAACCTGGCGACCCAACAGCGGCGCACCCTGAGGTGCCGCTGGCTGTTTAGCGCGGCAGGCTACTACCGCTATGAAGCCGGTTACACACCGGACTTTCCCGGTATGGAATGTTTCAACGGGCTGCGCGTGCACCCGCAACAGTGGCCGGCCGACCTCGACTACGCCGGCAAGCGCATTGTGGTGATCGGCAGCGGCGCAACCGCCGTGACATTGGTCCCCACCCTGGCCAAGACAGCCGCCCATGTCACCCTGCTGCAACGCACGCCTTCTTATGTGCTGAGCCTGCCGGCCCAGGACAAGCTCGCGCTGTGGCTGCGCAAGGTGCTGCCAGCCGCGGCAGCCTATCGCCTCAGTCGCTACAAGAATGCCCGCCTGTCACTGTTGTTCTGGCGCTTCTGCCGGCGGTTTCCAAACGCTGCCCGGCGCTTGATCCGCCACCTGACGCACAAAGCCCTGCCGGCCAGTTACCCGGTCGACGAGCATTTCAAACCGCCCTACCAGCCCTGGGACCAGCGCCTGTGCCTGATTCCCAATGGCGACCTGTTCAAGGCCCTGGGCGACGGCTCGGCGAGCATCGTCACCGATCAGATCGCCACGTTCACGCCCACCGGCATCACCCTGCAATCCGGTAAAACCCTGGACGCCGATATCATCGTCACTGCCACCGGCCTCGACGTGCAGCTGTTCGGCGGTATCCAGCTCAGCATCGAGCAACAGCCCGTGGCCTGGCACGAGGCGGTGGCCTACAAAGGCATGATGCTGTCCGGGGTGCCCAACTTCGCGTTCGCCCTGGGCTACACCAACGCCTCCTGGACCCTGAAAGTCAGCTTGCTGTGCGAGCACCTGTGCCGCGTACTGACGCACATGGACGAGCACCACCACAGCCAGTGCTGCCCCCGCCCACCGGCCAATCTGGTCACCCGACCGCTGCTGGATTTTGCCGCCGGTTACGTGCAGCGCGCGCTGCACAGCGTGCCACGCCAGGGCGCTGAAGAGCCGTGGACGATGTCGATGGACTACTTCGCTGACATCAAGACCTTGCGCAAGGGGCCGGTCACCCACCCCGACCTGCACTTCTCAGGCACGGCGGCGCCGGGCATGTCATAAAACAGCCATCAAACCGTCACGCCGCCTACACCGCTCGGGCGCACAGTGGCCTCATGAAGCCAAACCCCTTGTTCGTCGCCCTGATCAGCGAAACCTACGCCCCGGAAGTCAACGGCGTGGCCAATACCCTGGGCCACCTGGTGACAGGTTTGCGCGCTCGCCAGCACCGTGTGCAACTGGTGCGCCCGCGCCAGGGCCAGGAACTGCCACTGCGCAGCGATGATCAATTGCTCACCCGCGGCTGGCCGCTGCCGGGTTATCCCGGGCTGCAATGGGGCCAATCATCAATGCACACCCTGCTGCGCCACTGGCGCCGGCAGCGCCCAGACGTGCTCTATATCGCCACCGAAGGCCCTCTTGGGTTGTCTGCCCTGCGGGCGGCGCGGCGTTTGGGCATCCCTGTGGTCAGCGGCTTTCACACCAACTTTCAGCACTACACCGGGCACTACGGCCTGAGCCTGCTGACACGCTTGATGACCCAGTACCTGCGCTGGTTTCACAGCCGCACCGAGGTCACCCTGGTGCCCAGCGCCAGCCAGCACCTGGAGTTAACCCGCCGTGGCTTCGAGCGCCTGGCGTTATTGGCGCGCGGCGTCGACAGCCAGCTGTTCCACCCTGCGCGGCGCGATGCGGCGTTGCGCGCGCAATGGGGCCTGGATGAGCGGGCGATTGCCGTGGTGCATGTTGGCCGGCTGGCCGCCGAGAAGAACCTGGCCCTACTGGTCACCTGCTTTCGCGCCCTGCAGCAACGCTACCCACAGCGCCAACTACGGCTGATTCTGGTCGGCGACGGCCCGCAGCGCGCCTGGTTGCAAGCGCAGGTGTCGGACGCGCATTTTGCCGGGGTGCAGCGCGGTGATGCCCTGGCAAGCCACTATGCGTCCGCCGACCTGTTTCTGTTTCCCAGCCTCTCGGAAACCTTCGGCAACGTGGTGCTCGAAGCCTTGGCCAGCGGCCTCGGCGTGGTGGCCTACGACCAGGCCGCAGCCGCCCAGCACATTCGCCATGGCCATAACGGTGCCCTGGCCAGCAGCGCCGATGCGGAGGAGTTTATTGAAGCCGCCAGCTGGCTGCTGGAAACCCCGGAAACCTTGCGGCGCGTGCGCCTGAATGCGCGCCAGCACGCCGCCCAACAAGGCTGGCCGGCCATCGTCGAGCAGTTTGAACGGCACCTCTACAGCGCCCTCAAACCCACCAACCCCGTACCCGCCGGGCACGTGGAACCGCGCTAGGTCTGGCACTCAGAACGCCAGATCAGACAAACGCCAGACCTCGAACGCCGGTGTTTCGTAGGGGTGGCTGCGCTTGAGCGCCTTGACCGCGTCATGGATCAGCTCGTCCGCCACCACCAGCTCGACCTTCCACTCCGCCACATGCTCCAGCACCTGCGCCTCGCCAATAAACGGCTGACTGCCGGGCAGCGGCCGAAACTGCCCCTGGCCCGCTACCTGCCAGCAGCATTGGTCATAGCCGCCCAAGCGGCCAGCGCCAGTGGCGAACACCGCTGTCTTGACCACCTCCAGGTGGGAGTCGGGAACGTAAAAACAGAGTTTGTACATCATCACCCTCACAACAGGCAGGCGGCATCAGGCGCAGGCTGCGAGACGCATTCGACCCTGATAGATACGTGCAATTCAGCCCCGCAGAAAGCGGCGCAGCGACCAGCCTTTGGCGGCAACGGCTTGATGCCGGCCATCGCAATAAGGCAATTGTTTGGAGCGCCCGCAGCGGCACAAGATCAGGTGCATACGCCGTGACGGCAGCAGCGCCAAGCCCTGCGTACAACCCACAGGGCAGTCCGGCAATGTGGGCGAACGCCCACAGCGGCAAAGCAGCAGTGGCGCGCCAGGTTCGATCTGGCGCACCTCAGGGAGAATGAGCGCAGGGCCATCGGTCATGGCCGCGCGCTCAAGCGGTCAGTCCACCCAGACGCGAGCATTGCGGAACATGCGCAGCCAGGCGCCGTCTTCCTGCCACTCGTCCGGCTTCCACGAGTTCTGCACCGCGCGGTACACCCGCTCCGGGTGCGGCATCATGATGGTCACGCGGCCGTCGCGGCTGGTCAGGCCAGTGATCCCGCGCGGCGAACCGTTGGGGTTGGCCGGGTAGGCTTCGGTGACCTTGCCGTGGTTGTCGATAAAGCGCATGGCCACGCTGCCGGACAGATCGGCTTCAAGCAGGGCTTCCTCGCTCTCGAACTCGGCATGGCCTTCGCCGTGGGCAATGGCGATTGGCATGCGCGAACCGGCCATGCCCCGCAGCAGGATCGAGGCCGACTCCTGCACCTGAACCATGGCCACGCGCGCCTCGAACTGCTCCGAGCGGTTACGCACAAAGTGCGGCCAGTATTCGCTGCCCGGGATCAGCTCGTGCAGGTTGCTCATCATCTGGCAGCCGTTGCATACGCCGAGGGAGAAGCTGTCCTTGCGCTCGAAGAACGCCTGGAAGCCATCCCGTGCACGAGCGTTGAACAGGATCGACTTGGCCCAACCTTCGCCAGCACCCAGCACGTCGCCGTAGGAGAAGCCGCCACAAGCGACCAAGCCCTTGAACTCGTCGAGGCTGACGCGGCCACTGAGGATGTCGCTCATGTGCACGTCGATCGCACTGAAACCGGCGCGGTCGAACGCAGCTGCCATTTCCACCTGACCGTTGACGCCCTGCTCACGCAGCACCGCCACTTTCGGCCGCACGCCTTTCTTGATGTAAGGCGCGGCGATGTCTTCGTTGACGTCGAAGCCCAGCTTGATGCTCAGGCCCGGGTTGTCTTCTTCCAGCAGCGCGTCGAACTCCTGCTCGGCGCATTTAACGTTGTCGCGCAGGCGCTGCACCTGGTAGCTGGTTTCCGCCCACTGGCGCTGCAGCAAACGACGTTGTTCGCTGAACACCGGCTGATCGTGGAAACGAATCGACACTTCACCGTTGTTCAACGGCTGACCGATGACCGCGACGCAATCGGCCAGGCCGGCTGCGCTGAACTGCGACAGCACTTCGGCGGTGGCGTCCTGGTGCACCTGGATCACCGCCCCCAACTCTTCGTTGAACAGCACGGCCGGCAATTCGCTGACGCTTTCAGCCAGCGCATCGAGGCTCAGGTTGAGGCCGCAGTGGCCGGCGAAGGCCATCTCCAGCACGGTCACCAGCAAACCACCGTCGGAGCGGTCGTGGTAAGCGAGCAAACGACCATCGGCGTTGAGGCCCTGAATCACGGCGAAGAACGCCTTGAGGTCTTCGGCGTCATCGACATCCGGCGCCTGCTTGCCGAGCTTGCCGTACACCTGAGCGAGGATCGAAGCGCCGAGGCGGTTCTGGCCACGGCCGAGGTCGATCAGGATCAGGTCGGTCTCGCCCTTGTCCATGCGCAGTTGCGGGGTCAGGGTGCTGCGAATATCGGTGACCGGGGCAAAGCCGGTGACGATCAACGACATTGGCGAGGTGACGCTCTTGTCGACGCCGTCATCCTGCCAGCGGGTTTTCATCGACATCGAGTCCTTGCCCACCGGGATGGTGATCCCCAATGCCGGGCACAGCTCCATGCCCACGGCCTTGACCGTGTCGTACAGGCGCGCGTCTTCGCCTGGGTGGCCAGCAGCAGCCATCCAGTTGGCCGACAGTTTGATGTCGGAAATTTTCTCGATGCGTGAGGCGGCGATGTTGGTCAGGGTTTCGCCGATGGCCATGCGCCCGGAGGCGGCAGCATCGAGCAACGCCAGCGGCGTGCGCTCACCCATGGCCATGGCTTCGCCGGTGTAGACGTCGAAACTGGTGGCGGTCACGGCGCAGTCAGCCACCGGCACCTGCCAAGGGCCGACCATCTGATCGCGGGCGACCAGGCCAGTAATGGTGCGGTCACCGATGGTGATCAAGAAGCTCTTGCTGGCGACCGCCGGGTGATGCAGCACGCGGCCAACCGCCTCGGCCAGGGGCAGCGCCGTGGCGTCGAAGTCATCGCCCAACTCGGCTTCGCGAGTCACCGAGCGGTGCATGCGCGGTGGCTTGCCGAGCAGCACTTCGAGCGGCATGTCCACCGGCGTGTTGCCGAAATGGCTGTCGGTAACAGTCAGTTGCGGCTCTTCGGTGGCTTCACCGACGACCGCGAACGGGCAACGCTCGCGCTCACAGATGGCCTGGAAGCGCTCGAAATCCTTGGCGCTGACGGCCAGGACATAACGCTCCTGGGACTCGTTGCTCCAGATCTCGTGCGGGGCCATGCCCGGTTCGTCGTTGGGCACGTTGCGCAGCTCGAAGCGACCACCGCGACCACCGTCGTTGACCAGTTCAGGGAAGGCGTTGGAGATGCCACCGGCGCCGACGTCATGAATGAAGGCGATCGGGTTGGCGTCGCCCAGCTGCCAGCAGCGGTCGATGACTTCCTGGCAGCGGCGTTCCATTTCCGGGTTTTCGCGCTGTACCGAGGCGAAGTCCAGGTCCGCGGAGCTGGCACCGGTGGCCACCGACGAAGCGGCGCCGCCGCCCAGACCAATGAGCATGGCTGGGCCGCCGAGCACGATCAGCTTGGCGCCAACGGTGATTTCGGCCTTTTGTACGTGGTCTTCACGGATGTTGCCCATGCCGCCGGCGAGCATGATCGGCTTGTGGTAGCCGCGCACTTCGTCGCCATGGGGCGTGCTGATCGATTGCTCGAAGGTGCGGAAGTAGCCGGTCAGCGCCGGACGACCGAATTCGTTGTTGAACGCGGCGCCGCCCAGCGGGCCTTCGATCATGATGTCCAGCGGCGTGACGATGCGCTCGGGCTTGCCGTAGGCCACTTCCCACGGCTGTTCGAAGCCTGGGATGTTCAGGTTGGAAACGGTGAAACCGGTCAGGCCAGCCTTCGGCTTGGCACCGCGGCCGGTGGCGCCTTCGTCACGAATCTCGCCGCCAGAACCGGTGGAGGCGCCGGAGAACGGAGAAATCGCCGTCGGGTGGTTGTGGGTTTCCACCTTCATCAGGATGTGCACCGGCTCCTGCACCGAACCGTACTGGCGGGTTTCAGGATTGGGGAAGAAGCGCCCGGCGGTGTGGCCGACGATCACCGAGGCGTTGTCCTTATAAGCGGACAGCACGTTCTCGCTGTGCATCTGGTAGGTGTTCTTGATCATGCCGAACAGCGATTTTTCTTGGGCTTGGCCGTCGATGTCCCAGCTGGCATTGAAGATCTTGTGGCGGCAGTGCTCGGAGTTGGCCTGGGCGAACATCATCAGTTCGATGTCGTGCGGGTTGCGCTTCAGGCCCTGGAAGGCGCTGACCAGGTAATCAATTTCGTCTTCGGCCAGGGCCAGGCCCAGCTCGGTGTTGGCCTGCTCCAGCGCGGCGCGACCGCCACCGAGGATATCCACGGCCGTCAGCGGCTTGGGCTCAGCATGGCTGAACAGCTCTGCGGCGCCTTCCAGTTGGCTGAGCACCACCTGAGTCATGCGGTCGTGCAGCAACTGCGCGACCTGCGCCGCCTGGGCATCGTCCAGCTCGCCGGTGACGTAGTAGGCGATACCGCGCTCCAGGCGCTGGATTTTCGCCAGGCCGCAGTTGCGGGCGATGTCGCTGGCCTTGCTCGACCAGGGCGAGATGGTGCCGAAACGCGGCAGGGTCAGGAACAGACGCCCGCTGGGCTCCTGCACCGGCACGCTGGGGCCGTACTTCAGCAGCCGGGCCAACACCTGCTCTTCATCGGCGCTGAGCACACCGGTAACGTCGGCAAAATGCGCGAACTCGGCGTACAGGCCAGTCACAGCGGGGACTTTGCCGGTCAGTTGCTCAAGCAATTTACCGTGACGAAAAGCAGAAAGGGCGGGAGCGCCGCGCAGGATCAACATCGGGGACAGCCTCTGGGAAGGGGGTGTACTTTGAGGCCGCGTATTCTAGCCTAAAGCGCGGGTTGACGGCACCTGCAGCGGACAAGCCGTGCGCGCCTCACTCGCTAGCAGAGAAGCGCCCCGCTGTCGAGATATGGCGCGCCTGTGGCTTTGCGTATACTGCGCTGATGTTTGCCCAATCTGCGTTCCGCAAGCGCTCGGCCTGCTGGCTATCAGCGATCGGAATCCTCCTGCTGCTCGGTGGCTGCGCTGAAGAACCCAGCGCGCTTGAGCGCGTTCAGGCGGAGGGTGTACTGCGCGTGATCACCCGTAACAGCCCAGCCACTTATTTCCAGGACCGCAACGGCGAAACCGGCTTCGAGTACGAACTGGTCAAGCGCTTTGCCGACGACCTGGGCGTCGAACTGCAAATCCAGACCGCCGACAACCTCAACGAACTGTTCAGCCGCCTGGGCAAGGAAGGCGGCCCCTCACTGGCCGCTGCCGGCCTGGTGGAAAGTGAAGGCCGACGCAGCATGGCGCGGTTCTCCACGCCCTACCTGGATGTCACCCCGCAGATCATCTACCGCAACGGCCAGCGCCGGCCGACACGCGTCGAAGACCTGATCGGCAAGCGCATCATGGTGCTCAGGGGCAGCAGCCACGCCGAACAACTCGCTGCCCTGAAGGTGCAACAGCCGGAACTCAATTATGAAGAGTCGTCGGCCGTGGAGGTCGTCGACCTGCTGCGCATGGTCGACGAAGGGCAAATCGACCTAACCCTGGTCGACTCCAACGAACTGGCGATGAACCAGGTCTACTTCCCCAACGTGCGCGTGGCCTTCGACCTCGGCGATGCCCAGCACCTGGCCTGGGCCGTGGCGCCAGGCGAAGACGCCAGCCTGCTGCAGGCAATCAATAACTTCCTTGAGCGCGCCCAGGAAAACGGCAGCCTGCAGCGCTTGAAGGACCGCTACTACGGCCACGTCGACGTACTCGGCTATGTTGGCGCCTACACCTTCGCCCAGCACCTGCAACAGCGCCTGCCGCGCTACGAGAAACATTTCCGTCAGGCCGCCCAGGTCAATAACCTGGATTGGCGCCTGCTCGCGGCCATGGGTTATCAGGAATCCCTCTGGCAACCCAACGCCACCTCCAAGACCGGCGTACGCGGCCTGATGATGCTGACATTACGCACGGCTCAGGCTATGGGCGTGTCAGACCGCCTGAACCCCAAACAGAGCATCGACGGCGGCGCCAAGTACATCGTCCACGTCAAGGAACAACTGCCCGAGAGCATTCAGGAACCGGACCGCACCTGGTTCGCCCTGGCGGCCTACAACGTCGGCGGCGGGCACCTGGAAGACGCGCGCAAGCTTACCGAAGCAGAAGGCCTGGACCCGAACAAGTGGCTGGATGTGCAGAAGATTCTGCCGCGCCTGGCGCAGAAGCAGTGGTACAGCAAAACCCGTTACGGCTATGCCCGTGGCGGCGAGCCAGTGCATTTCGTGCGCAACATCCGCCGTTACTACGACATTCTCACCTGGGTCACCCAGCCCCAGCTGGAAGGCGACCAAGTGGCCGAAAGCGGCCTGCACATGCCCGGCGTGAACCCCGAGAAGCCCCAGCAGGACACCCCGCCGCTGTAGGAAATGGGGTTATTCATGCCCCACCAGGGCGCCGGTAGAAGCGAAGGGGCGCTTAGCCTTTATTCGCGATTGACCTTGATCGCGCTGAAAGCATCGCGAATAAATTCGCTCCTACAGGTATGCAGCAAGCACGTAGGAGCGAATTTATTCGCGATAGATCGAAAGGGCACTGAACACGTAGCGGCTGAAACGAAACGCTGGCCACACCTCCTACGCCGCCTGAGCCTGATCGACCTCTACTACCTGACACAACACTAGCGCGCCTCACGCCGCGCTTTGAAGAACGCACTCAACGCCGCACCACATTCCTCGCCCAGCACCCCGCCCTCGACCAACACCCGATGGTTGAGAAAGCCCTGGGCAAAGAACTCGCCCCGACTGTGTGCCACCCCTGCTTTAGGCTCACTCGCGCCGTACACCACCCGTTGCACCCGCGCATGCACGATCAGCCCCGCGCACATGCTGCAAGGCTCCAACGTCACGTAGAGGGTGCTGCCGGGCAAGCGGTAGTTATCCAGCGACTGGGCGGCCGCGCGGATCGCCACCATCTCGGCATGGGCACTGGGGTCGTGGGTGCTGATCGGGCAATTGAAGCCCAGCCCGACCACCTCGCCGCCATGCACCAGCACCGCGCCCACCGGCACCTCGCCCATGGCTGCGCCCAGCGCCGCCTGTTCCAGGGCCAACTGCATAAAGTGCGTGTCGCGACTACGGTCGATAATCAGCGGCTGGCGCATCACACCACCTCGATGGCGGCCATCAGGCCGGTTTCCATGTGGTCGACAACATGGCAGTGGAACATCCATACACCAGGGTTATCGGCGACGAAGGCGATACGCGCGGTTTCGTTCTTGCCCAGCAGGTAAGTATCGGTGAAGTACGGCTCGATACGCCGACGGTTGGAGTCGAGCACCTTGAACGTCATGCCGTGCAGGTGAATCGGGTGCTGGTACTGGGCCATGTTGCGCAGCACGAATATATAGTGGCCATCGCGCTTGAGCGTGGCGATAGGCCGCTCAGCGCAATTCTTGTCGTTGATGTCCCAGGCCTGGCCGTTGATTTGCCAGTAACGCGCCGGCGCATTGCTGTTATCCGCCAGCATGGCCGCCCACTCAAAGTTGAAGCGCAGGGTTTCGGCCTGTGCCAGGTCTGGCTCAGCGACCGGATTGGCTGGCAAGGCTTGCGGCCAATCGGCTGGTGCGGCCGTGCTCGGTTCACTGACCAGGGTCGCCAGACGCAACGGGCCGTTACGCAAAGACAGCGTCTCGCCAGCAGCCGGCACGCGCAGGGCCAGGTCCAGACGCATGCCGGGGCCGAGCCAGTATTCCTTGCCCAGCGGGCGCGGCGCGACCGGGTTGCCATCCAGCGCATAGATACGTGCATCGCCACCCGGTAGGTTGAGGCGATAGGTCACGGTGTTGTCGACGTTGATCAGCCGCAGCCGCACCACCTGACCTGCTGGCAGTGCCAACTCAGGCAGCGACTGGCCATTGATGGTCGACAGGCGCCCGCGCGTGCCTTCACGCGCCGCCTCGCGCGGTACCATGAAGTCAGTAAAGGCGCCCTCCCCGTCGACATGCCAGCTCTTCAGGCACAGCGTGCGCTCATGAACAAACCCCGTGCGCGCGCGCTCCTCGACGATCAGCGGACCCACCAGACCACGGCCAAGCTGTTCGCTGCTGCGGGTGTGCGGGTGATACCAATAGCTGCCAGCATCCGGGGTGATGAACTGGTAGTCGAAATACTCGCCCGGCAACACCGGCAACTGCGACACATAGGGCACGCCGTCCATTTCCAGCGGCAGACGAATGCCATGCCAGTGAATGGTGGTCGGCACCTCCAACTTATTAATGAAGCGCACACGCAGCCATTCGCCCTGCTTGGCGCGAATTTCCGTGCCCGGCGCCTGCCCGCCATAGGCCCAGGCGGGCGTGGTGTGCCCTGGCACCAGCTCCAAGTCGAGCGGCGCGGCGATCAGCTGATAATCGTACTCGGCCGCCACAAGCGGACGCCCCAACCAGTAACGCGCGCCACCAGCGCCCAGACCGACCACGGTCAAACCGGCCAGGCCAGCCAGTATCTGTCTACGGGTAAACGCCATCGAACTCCCCACTGCCCAGCCGTGCGCCGAGCGTCTTCACCCAACCGATTGGGCGCTGCAAATGCGGTATCTTCTCATTTTCAGCCAGGTAAAGACGAGTCCAGTTGCCGCAGGGCTAGCGCGTCAGCGCCAACTTCACGCCAAAGCCGAGCAGGCACATACCTGCCAGGCGCTCCAGCAGACGGCTGACCCGCCGATTGGCACGCAGGCGCGCAGCCAGGTGATGGGTGATCAGCACGGCCAACACGCCATAGAAAAACGTCAGCACAGCCACGGTCATGGCCATAAAACCGAACGTCAGCATGCCCTGATGCTGCTGGGGGTCGATAAACAGCGGAAAGAACGCCATGTAGAAAATGATAGCCTTGGGGTTGAGTACACTGATCAACAGGGTCTGGCGAAAGTAGTCACGCGACCGGATCTCGAGCACCGCAGCAGTTCCCGGCTTGGCCAGCAACATGCGCACGCCGAGCCAGACCAGATAAACCGCCCCCAACCACTGCACCGCCGTGAAGGCCGCCGGATATGCCGCCAGCAACGCCGCGACACCCGCCAGCGCCAGCCACAGCAGCACCTGATCACCCAAGATGATCCCCAGTGTCGAGGCCAGTCCGCCCCTCACGCCACCTTTGCCAGTGGACAGCACCAACGCCAGATTGCCCGGCCCCGGAATCATCAGCAGCACCACGAACGTCACCACGAACGCCGCGTAGTCGGTTACGCCGAGCATGGCGCCTCCTTGAAACAGTTCGACCTGAAACGAACAGGGGCAGCCGAAGCTGCCCCTGGGTGAATCACTCCCACTCGATGGTGGCAGGCGGCTTGCTCGACACGTCGTAGGTGACGCGCGAAATGCCTTCGATCTCGTTGATGATCCGGCCGCTGACGGTTTCAAGCAGCTCGTAGGGCAGGTGCGCCCAACGTGCCGTCATGAAGTCGATGGTTTCTACGGCACGCAGGGCGACAACCCAGGCGTAACGACGGCCATCACCCACAACACCCACCGATTTCACCGGCTGGAACACCACGAACGCCTGACTGACCTTGTGGTACCAGTCGGCCTTGCGCAGCTCTTCGATAAAGATGTGGTCGGCGCGACGCAGCAGGTCGGCGTATTCCTTCTTCACTTCGCCGAGGATGCGCACGCCCAGGCCTGGGCCGGGGAATGGGTGACGGTAGACCATGTCGTACGGCAGGCCGAGTTCAAGACCGAGGCGGCGCACTTCGTCCTTGAACAGTTCGCGCAATGGCTCGACCAGCTTGAGGTTCATTTCCTCAGGCAGGCCGCCGACGTTGTGGTGCGACTTGATCACGTGGGCCTTGCCGCTCTTGGCGCCCGCCGACTCGATCACGTCCGGGTAGATGGTGCCTTGGGCGAGGAACCGGATGTTGTCCAGTTGGCTGGCTTGGGCATCGAACACGTCGATAAAGGTGCGGCCGATGATCTTGCGCTTCTTCTCCGGGTCGGCTTCGCCGGCCAGGTTGTCGAGGAACTGCGCTTCGGCGTTGGCACGGATCACCTTGACGCCCATATTCTCGGCGAACATGGCCATCACCTGCTCGCCTTCGTGCAGGCGCAGCAGGCCGTTGTCGACGAATACGCACGTCAGCTGATCACCAATGGCCTTGTGCAGCAGCGCCGCGACCACCGAAGAATCCACCCCGCCGGACAAGCCGAGCAGCACGTTGGCATCACCGACCTGGGCGCGCACCTGGGCGATGGCGTCTTCGGCGATCTTCGACGGCGTCCACAGGGCTTCACACTCGCAGATGTCGAGAATGAAGCGCGACAGGATGCGACCACCCTGTTTGGTGTGGGTCACTTCCGGGTGGAACTGCACGCCGTAGTAACGGCGCTCGTCGTTGAACATGCCGGCAATCGGGCAGCTCGGGGTGCTGGCCAGGACGTGGAAGTCGGCCGGCATCTTGGTGACTTTGTCACCGTGGCTCATCCACACGTCGAGGCCGAACAGGCCATCGGCATCGACATGGTCTTCGATGCCATCGAGCAGGCGGCTCTTGCCGACCACATCCACGCGGGCGTAGCCGAACTCACGTAGCTCGGAACCCTCGACCTTGCCACCCAACTGCTCAGCCATGGTCTGCATGCCGTAGCAGATACCGAACACCGGCACGCCGAGGTCGAATACTGCTTGCGGGCAGCGCGGGCTGTTGGCTTCGTGCACGGACTCAGGGCCACCGGCGAGGATGACGCCTTTGGGGGCGAATTCGCGGATCGCGTCCTCATCCATGTCGAACGGGTGCAGTTCGCAGTACACGCCGATTTCGCGCACGCGGCGGGCGATCAGTTGGGTGTACTGAGAACCGAAATCGAGGATCAGAATGCGGTGAGCGTGAATGTCGAGGGCCATGACTAATTCTCGTCAGTGGTAAGCAGAAACAACGCGGGGCTGTTGATAACAGCCCCGCTTAGTGATGTTGCCGAAGCATCAACCTACGCGGTAGTTCGGTGCTTCTTTGGTGATCTGCACGTCGTGGACGTGAGACTCGGCCATGCCGGCACCGGTGATACGCACGAACTCAGGCTTGGTGCGCATCTCTTCGATGGTTGCGCAGCCGGTGTAGCCCATGGAGGCGCGCAGGCCGCCCGTCAGCTGATGGACGATCGAGCCCATGGCGCCCTTGTAGGCCACACGGCCTTCGATACCTTCCGGCACCAGCTTCTCAGCACCGGCGGAGGAATCCTGGAAGTAACGATCCGAGGAGCCTTGGGCCTGGGACATAGCGCCCAGCGAACCCATGCCACGGTAGGCCTTGTAGGAACGGCCCTGGAACAGCTCGATCTCGCCCGGTGCTTCTTCAGTACCGGCCAGCATCGAGCCGATCATCACGCAGGAGGCGCCCGCCACGATGGCCTTGGACAGGTCACCGGAGAAGCGGATGCCACCGTCGGCGATCAGCGGGATGCCCGTACCTTCCAGCGCAGCGGCGACGTTGGCCACAGCGGAGATTTGCGGCACGCCGACACCGGCGACGATGCGCGTGGTGCAGATCGAGCCTGGGCCGATACCGACCTTGACCGCGTCAGCGCCGGCTTCAGCCAGCGCCAGAGCAGCAGCGCCGGTGGCGATGTTGCCGCCAATGACCTGTACCTCAGGGAAGTTCTGTTTGACCCAGCGCACGCGGTCGATCACGCCTTTGGAGTGGCCGTGTGCGGTGTCGACGATGATCACGTCAACGCCGGCATTGACCAACGCGGTGACGCGGTCAGCCGTATCAGCGCCTGTGCCTACGGCGGCACCGACACGCAGACGACCCTGGTCGTCCTTGCTGGCCAGTGGGTAAGCCTTGGCTTTTTCGATGTCCTTGACGGTCATCATGCCCTTGAGGCGGAAGGCGTCGTCGACGATCAGCACTTTCTCGATACGGTGCTTGTGCAGCAACTCGCGAACGGCGTCCTTGGCGGCGCCTTCCTTCACGGTGACCAGACGCTCTTTGGGCGTCATCACTTCGCGCACGGTGGCGTCCAGGCGGTTCTCGAAACGCACATCGCGGGAGGTGACGATACCGACCAGGTCACCGTTGCTCAGCACCGGCACGCCGGAGATGTTGTGCAGGCGAGTCAGCTCGAACAGGTCGCGTACGGTGGCATCGGCCTCGATGGTGATCGGGTCCTTGACCACGCCGGCCTCGAACTTCTTGACCTTGCGCACTTCAACCGCTTGCTGCTCGACGGTCATATTCTTGTGGATGATGCCGATGCCGCCTTCCTGGGCCATGGCAATGGCCAGGCGCGCTTCGGTGACGGTGTCCATCGCAGCGGACAACAACGGAATATTGAGCTCGATACCACGGGTCAGACGCGTCTTGAGGCTGACATCCTTCGGCAGAACTTCGGAATAACCTGGAATAAGTAAAACGTCGTCGAAGGTAAGAGCTTCTTGACTGATACGCAGCATGGCGGGGGCTCCCGAGCGGGAAATTGGAAGCGCGCCATTATACCCAGCGCAAGCGCTTCACTCAATGCAAAGAATGCCCTATCGCGGGGCGATTAGCCGCACGACGCAAACATGGAAACCGCTGGCGGAACGCGCATACAATAATGATTCTCATAAACGCCCGCACTAGAGATGCAAATGCCCGCCACCTTATTTCCGCGCGCCCCCTACCTGCTATGCCCTGCCCTACTCCTTGCGGCGCTTCCTGCCGGCTCTGCGCTCGCGGCCTCCGCTACGGAAAACTTGCAGCTGCCCAGCGTTGAAGTGGTCGCACCACGCAGCGCCGACGAAGGCTACAAAGCGTCGAGCGCCAGCACAGCGAGCAAATCCGACACGCCGCTCAAGGAGGAGGCCCAGTCGGTGCAAGTGGTCACGCCGCAGACCATCGAGGATTACCAGGTTAAATCGCTGGACGATGCGATGAAGTTTGTCAGCGGCATGACCCAGAGCAATACCCTGGCCGGCACTCAGGATGGCTTCGTCAAACGCGGCTTTGGTGACAACAGTGACGGCTCGATTCTGCGTGACGGGGTGCGCTCAAGCCTGTCGCGCAACTTCGACGCCACCACCGAGCGCGTCGAAGTGCTCAAAGGCCCAGCGTCTCTGTTGTATGGCGCATTGGAGCCGGGCGGGCTGATCAACGTGGTCAGCAAAAAACCGGACTACAGCCTGCACACGACGGTCGCGGCCGAATCTTCGAGCTTTGGCGGCGGCAACCTGTCAGTCGACACCACCGGGCCGCTGGGCGACAGCGGCTTCGCCTACCGCCTGATTGCCGAACGCCAACATGAAGATTACTGGCGCAATTACGGCAGCGATGAGCGCAGCCTGATTGCCCCCTCGCTCAGCTGGACCGGTGAGGACCTGCGCATCGACTTGTCCTATCAGTACAAAACCTTTTCCACCCCTGTGGACCGCGGCACTGTGCTGATCGGTGATCGCGTCGCCAATACCCGCTACAACCAGCAATTCGGTGAGACCTGGGCGAAAAGTGAAGGCACCGACCAGATCGCCAGCGCCCGCCTGGAATATCAGCTCGACCCGGCCTGGAAAACCCGCGTGAGCTACAGCTGGACCCAGGAAACCTACGACTTCGCCGAAGCGATCCCTACCGCTGGGCAACCCAACCTGGCCACCACGGGCACCTTGCGCCGCCGCGCCAACGGTGCCGAATACAACAACCAGGTGCAGTACCTCGCCTGGGATTGGATCGGCGACACCCGCCTGCTGGGGCAACAGCATGACCTGCTGATCGGCCTCGACCACGAACGCGTCGAGAACGTTCGTGGTGATACCTACCGCGGCACCACTAACAATGACGGGTTGAACATCTACAACCCAAATTACGGCAGCCTGGCCGAATCGCGCGAGCTGAGCACCGTGCAGAGCGACCGTACCGACCGCGTTCAGTCCACCTCGCTGTATGCCAAGGACAATTGGCACCTCAATGAGCAGTGGATCCTGGTCCTCGGTGGGCGTTACCAGCATTACGAGCAGCTTCTTGAGCAGGGCTTGGGCAGCGATTACGAACGCCTGATCGACGACAACGGCGACACCTTCCTGCCCTTCGCCGGATTGGTTTACGCACTGTCCGATCAAGTGTCGCTGTACGCCAATTACAGCGAATCCTTCAAACCCAACCAGTCGGACAGCCAGGCCGATGCCGGCGCCTACAAGCCTGAGACCGGCGTCAGCCGTGAGCTGGGTGCGAAGATCGATATCAACCCGGCGCTGAGCGCCAACATCGCCCTGTTCGACATCGAAAAAGAAAATGTGGTGGTGGTCCTAAACGATCTGAGCCAGGCCGCCGGCAAGGTGGGCTCGCGCGGTATTGAGGTGGACGTGAACGGGCGCATCGCCGAGCGTTTGAACCTGATCGCCACCTACGCCTACACCGATACCGAGTTGCTCGACGACCCGGATAACAAAGGCAATGAGCTGGTCAATGCAGCCAAACACATGGGCAGCCTGTACCTCAGCCACGATCTGGCGCTGCCCAGCGAGTTCGGCACCTGGCGCGTCGGCGGTGGCGCGCGTTATGTCGGCAAACGCGCTGTGGACAACACCAACAGTGCCTGGTTGGACAGCTACACCGTTGCCGACGCCTTCGTCTCCTGGGAAACCACCCACCTGCTGGGCGAGACAACCCGCGTGCAACTCAATGCCAACAACCTGTTCGACAAGCAGTACTACCCCTCCAGCGGCGGCAACCTGCGCATCGCGGTCGGCGAACCGCGCGAGCTGCGCCTGTCGGCCAGCGTCGACTTCTGAGTCATCCAGTCAGGCTCAAGGACGAGCCCCCTTAAACAACAACCTCAACCTGCGCCAGCGGATAGCCCAAGCGCTCGCCAAACTCCTCGACAAACGCCGGCCGCAGCCCGGCCTCGGCCCAGCCATTGAAGATAAAGCCCAGGTTGGAAAATCCACAGGGCTGCAGAAACAGAAAGCCGTTGATGTCGTCTTCATGCCCACACTCCGGGCAGGTGAAGTGGTCGGTTTCCGCCGGCCACCAGTGCTCCAGGCTGTCGAACAACGGCACCCCGATCTCACGCCGGCACTCGGGGCAGCCGGCTTCCTCAAGAAAATCGCGGGTCGGTGTATAGATGCTGCGCTGGGTGATGATTTCTAGGCCGTTCAGGCGTTCGCCATAGGGCAGCAATGCTGGCTTTTCGACCACCTGACGCGCACCGGCGGCGATCGCATAGGCCATACCGTTAGCGCCGACGCCACAAGTGGTGGGCAAGGCTTCGACGATCTCCCGCTTGACCAGCCAACGCAGAATCGCCCGTGCTTTCGCTTCATGGGCGGGCACGCTGGAGGCGCGGGGGACAAGGATGCATTGGGTGGTCATGGCGGCTCGCAACAACAGAAACAGAGCCGGCAGTTTAACAGCCCGGGGCAGCGCGCTGATTGCCCCGTGTAGGCGCGAATTTATTCGCGAAACCATTGCGAATAAAAGCCCGTGCCGTGAGCCCCATCCAATGTCGGTCAATGCGGGATCGCGCGGGAGGGCGAAGGCGGCGCGCTGCTTTAGCCGCGAGACGTTCAGCGCGTCCAAGGATTATCGCGAATAAATTCGCTCCTACACCAAGCTGACCAGAGCCGTTGCACCGCGCCTATGAGCCGTTACGCGGTCTGGCCTGTTGTAGGCGCGAAGGGGGCGCCTAGCCTTTATTCGCGATGATGTCGCCCATTTCGCGAAGCCCCTAGGTAACCGAGCACGGCTGCGGCCGCCCCCAATAACGCGCACGCAAGCTGTCGTAAGCCCAGTTAAAGCCCATGGTGTACGGCAGGAAGAACAGAATCAGCGCGAGATCCAGCATCAGCGCTTGAAACAGGCTGATCGACAACCACCAGGCGGCCACTGGCACCAGTACCACGATCAACCCCACCTCGAACAACGATGCATGAATCAGCCGCGCCCACAGACCGCGCTGAAACCCGAGGCGGGCCTGGGCGCGGTCGAATAGAGCGTTGAACAGCATGTTCCAGAGCATGGCGATGCTGGAAAACATCAGCGTAAGAATGCCCAGGTGGGCCAGGGATTTGCCCATCAGCCAGGCCAGCGTCGGCGCGCACAGCGCCACCGCAATAAACTCGAAGGCCAGCGCATGGCCAATACGCTCGCGCAGGGAGCGCGGTGTCGGGCGGGTGGGGTTGTCCATGGTATTTACCTCATCAATCACTGCAACGGCCGCTATGATCATCGGTATCATTGCCACGAACAAACCAACTGCCATCGGCTAAACCGATATGAACCTATCACCCGAATCCTTGCAGGCCTTCGCCCAGGCCGCCAGCTGTGGCTCGCTCAGCGCTGCAGCCCGGCGCCTGGGCAAGAGCCAGTCGACCATCAGCGAAGCGGTGGCACGACTGGAGCTGGACCTGGGCGTCGAGCTGTTCCACCGCGGCCCACGCCGCCTGGCGCTGACCGAAGCCGGCACCAGCCTGCTGGCCCACGCCGATGAAGTGCTGGCCGCCAGCGACCGCCTGGCGCGCCATGCCGCACGGTTAGCCAGCGGCCAGGAAGCCGGCTTGACCCTGGCGCTGTCCGACGCCTACCAACCCAAGCAATACGAAGCCCGACTGCTGGAGCTGGATCAGCGTTTCCCCGACCTACAGTTCGAGAGCGTGATTGCCGAACACGCCGACGTCATCGACCTGGTCTGCCAGGGTCGCGCGCAACTCGGCCTGCTCGCCGCCCAGTCCACTTACCCGCCGCACATTGCTCATGCACGCCTGGCGAGCAGTGGTGAGTTCGCCTTGTTCGTTGCGACCGGGCACCCGCTGGCGGACCTGCCTCAGGTCACCCCGGAGGACCTCGCGCGCTGGCGCCTGCTGCGCCTGAGCAGCGTGACCACCAATGAGCCAACGGCTGATGACCTGCCGAGCAGCGGCGGGCGTTGCTGGGCCGCACCGGATTACCTGATGCTGCTGGATATGGCCCGGCTCGGTTTCGGCTGGGCCGAGCTGCCGCGCCAGTTGGTCGACAGCTACAGCGCTGGCGCCTTGCATGAGCTGCGCATCAACGGCTGGCCGCGCCGCGTGGCGGTGGATGTGGTCTGGTCACGCCAGCATGCACTCGGTCCGGTCGCCGCCTGGCTGCTGGAGCGTCTGCTCGCCGACACCTGAGCAAAGGTCGCGCTGCCTGCGCGCTCGGCTTATCATGCCGCCCATGATCACTGACCCCTTTGCACGCCTGAACCTCGACCGCGAGGTGCTCAGCGTCAGCCAACTGAACAACCGCGCCCGTCTGCTGCTTGAAGATGTCTTCAGTGGTATCTGGGTGGAAGGCGAAATCTCCAACCTGGCGCGGCCAGCCTCCGGGCACGTCTACTTCACCCTCAAGGATGGCCAGGCCCAGGTGCGCTGCGCACTGTTCCGGCAGAACGCGGCCAAGGTGCGCCAGGCCCTGCGCGACGGACTGGCGGTCAAGGTGCGCGGCAAGGTGTCGCTGTTCGAGGGCCGTGGCGACTACCAACTGATTCTCGACACCGTCGAGCCGGCGGGTGACGGCGCCCTGCGCCTGGCCTTCGAGGCGCTGAAGGATAAGCTGGGCGGCGAAGGGCTGTTCGCCGCCGAGAGCAAGATCGCCCTGCCCCGCCACCCGACGCGCATCGGCATTATCAGCTCGCCCACCGGCGCGGTGATCCGCGACATCATCAGTGTGTTCCGCCGCCGCGCGCCGCAGGTCAAGCTGACCCTGATCCCCACCGCCGTGCAGGGCCGCGAAGCCACCGCGCAGATCGTTCGCGCCCTGCAGCGCGCCGACGCTCAAGGCTTCGATGCGCTGATCCTTGCCCGCGGCGGCGGTTCGCTGGAAGACCTCTGGTGCTTCAACGAGGAGCCGGTGGCCCGTGCCATCGCCGCCTGCGTCACGCCCATCGTCAGCGCCGTGGGCCATGAGACCGATGTCTCCATCGCCGACTTCGTCGCCGACGTGCGCGCACCGACGCCTTCAGCGGCGGCTGAACTCCTGGCCCCGGACAGCAGCGAGCTGGTGCAGCGCCTGCATACCCTCAAGCGTCGGTTGCTGCTGACCCTGCAGAGCCGTCTGAGCCGCGAGCAGATGCGCCTGGACGGGTTGCGCCGGCGCATTCGCCACCCCAGCGAGCGCCTGCGCCAACAAGCACAACGCCTCGATGACTTGGACATGCGCCTGCAACGTGCCCTGGAGCGCAGGCTCATCCAGCGCCGTGAACGGCTCGCGCACCTGTCTACCCGCCTTGCCGGCCAGCATCCCGGTCGCCAATTGGCGCTGCTGCGCCAGCGCCTCGACAGCCTGGCCACGCGCCTGCCCCGCGCGCTGGGCGAAGGGATGAAAGACCGCCACCAGCGCTTACAGAGCCTGGCGCAAACCCTCAACGTGGTCAGCCCGCTGGCCACTCTGGGGCGCGGTTACAGCATCCTGCTCGACGAGCGCGGCCGGGCGATTCGCCAGGCTGCCGACACCCGCCCCGGCCAACGCCTGAAAGCGCGCCTGGGCACAGGCGAGCTGGACGTACGGGTCGAAGACAACCATGTGCAGCCGGTGACGCTGTCGCTGCTGGACTGAAGGCATATGGAACGCTGTTGTATCGCCCGCAAGCGGGCGTCTACAAACAGCATAAAGACCACCGACCACCCCGTAGGAGCCGGCTTGCCGGCGATCCATGGCCGCCGCAGCGCTACACAACGCTCACCATCGCCAGGCGCCCCCGGCTCACGCCTCACTGAATAAGGACCCTCAATGCGCTCGCTGTTGTTGCTGCTCACGCTCTGCCTCGCCCTCCCCGCTCACGCCGAAGGTTTTATCAGCCGTCTGCTGAACAAGCCCGTACCGGGCGGTGTTGCCGTGGTCGATCTCGGCGCATCGGCCAGTGCGCCCAGTGCCACTTACCAAGGTAAACCGGTGCTGGTGGTGCATGAAGACAGCAAGCGCTGGATCGCCATCGTCGGCATTCCGTTGAGCATCAAACCCGGTACTCAGCAGATCGAGTGAGGCGGCGAGCGCCTAAGCTTTCAGGTGGGCAGCAAGACCTACGTTGAGCAGCGCATCACCCTCAAGAACCAGCAGCAGGTCAACCCGAACGCGGCCAACCTCAAACGCATCGAGCGCGAGCTGGCCGAACAGACCCGCGCTTATCAGCAGTTCAGCCCGCGTCAGCCGAGCAATCTGCTGTTCGATAAACCGGTCAACGGCCCGCTGTCGAGCCCGTTCGGCCTGCGCCGTTTCTTCAATGGCGAGGAGCGCAACCCCCACTCCGGGCTGGATTTCGCTGCCAACCGCGGTACGCCGATCAAGGCGCCGGCGGCTGGCAAGGTGATCCTGGTGGGCGATTACTTCTTCAATGGCAAGACGGTGTTCGTCGACCACGGCCAGGGCCTGATCAGCATGTTCTGCCACCTGTCAGAGATCGGCGTGAAAGTCGGCGACGAGCTGCCCCGCGGCGGCGTGCTCGGTAAGGTTGGCGCCACGGGTCGGGCGACCGGGCCGCACCTGCACTGGAACGTCAGCCTCAACGATGCCCGCGTCGACCCGGCCATTTTTATTGGCGCGTTCAAACCCTGAGGTAAGCATGCGTATCCGTGCGGCAACCAGCACTCTGTTGCTGATCGATATCCAGACCCGCCTGTTTCCTGCTCTTGAAGACGGCGACGCACTATTGGCCCACAGCCACTGGCTGCTGCAGATTGCCCAGCGCTTGCAGGTGCCGAGCCTGTTGACCGAGCAGTACAGCAAAGGTTTGGGACCGACCCTACCCGCTCTGCGCGAGGCACATGCGCCAGACAGCATCGTCGAGAAGCTGTATTTCTCGGCGATCACCGAAGGCGAGCTGTTACAGCGCCCCGGTGGCGAGCGCGAGCAGTTCGTAGTATGCGGCGCCGAGGCCCATGTCTGCGTGCTGCAAACCGTACTCGACCTGCTGGCCCAGGGCCGCGCCGTGTTCGTCGTGGCTGAGGCCGTCGCCTCACGCAAAGCCAGCGACAAGGCCTTGGCGCTGGCACGCATGCAGCAAGCCGGCGCGACGCTGGTCTCGCGCGAGATGGTTGCCTTCGAGTGGCTGGACAAAGCCGGCGATGAACGCTTTCGCGCGATCAGCCAAGGGTTTCTGCGCTGAGCATCCTCTGCCATTCATAGTGCTCTGCTAAGGCTATACGTACTTGACGGATATCTGCCGGGCCGAAGGTGCGCACGGCGCACCCTACGAAGTCAGATCCCTCGACATCTGATTGCAACGCACGACTGGAACATAACCTTTGCTAAGGTACGCGCCGCCCAACCCGGATGGGCGGCACCGGTAACGAACACCCGAGGAGTTTATGAAAGAGCATTACGCCACGGCCCTGGCATGGGTCGAACACTACCCCGAACTGCACAGCCTGATCAGCCTGAGCCTGTTGCTGCTGGCTGCCTGGATCGCCAACTGGGTGGTCAAACGCATCCTGATTCGCGGCCTGTACCGCGCCCTGGCCGCGACCGCCATCGGCCAGGACCAATCACTGGCAGAGTCGAACATCATCGCGCGCCTGGCCAACGTGGTGCCGGCCATTGTGTTGTCGAGCGGTATCGCCCTGGTACCGGAATTGCCCGAGGCCGTCGTCACCGTCACCCAGAATGTCTGCAGCGCGTTTATCGTGTTGACCCTGGCACTGGCCATCAGTGGCGTGTTGAGTTTGATCAGCGCGCTTTACCAGCGCCGCCCCGACGCGCACCTCAAGCCGATCAAGGGCTACGTGCAGGTGGTGAAGATCCTGGTCTTCGCCATTGCCACCATTCTGATGATCGCCACGCTGATCGACCGCTCACCGCTGATCCTGCTGTCCGGCCTCGGCGCCATGGCCGCGGTGTTGATGCTGATCTTCCAGGACACCCTGCTGTCGCTGGTGGCCAGCGTGCAGATTTCCTCCAGCGACATGGTCCGCGTTGGCGACTGGATCGAGATGCCTCAGCTCAACGCCGATGGCGACGTGATCGACATCGCCCTGCACACGGTCAAGGTGCAGAACTTCGACAAGACCATCACCACCATCCCGACCAAGCGCCTGATCAGCGACCCGTTCAAGAATTGGCGTGGCATGCAGGAGGCCGGCGGGCGCCGCATTAAACGCTGCCTGTACCTGGACCAAACCAGCGTGCGCTTCCTCAGCCCGGACGAGATCGCCCGCCTGCAGCGCTTCCTGCTGCTGGGCCAGTACCTGAGCAGTAAGCAGAGCGAGCTGCTCAGTTGGAACGCCGACCTGGCCGATGCTGCCCAGGAGCCGGCCAACACCCGTCGGGTCACCAACCTCGGCACCTTCCGCGCCTATGTCGAGCATTACCTGCGCCAGCACCCCGGCATCAACCAGAGCATGACGCAGCTGGTGCGTCAGCTGCAGCCCACGGCGGACGGTTTACCGCTGGAGCTGTACTGCTTCACCAATACCGTGGCCTGGGTGCCTTACGAGAGCTACCAGTCGGACATTTTCGACCACCTGTTGGCGATCCTGCCGGAGTTTGGCCTGCGGGTGTTCCAGCACCCCAGTGGCGCCGACATGCGCGAATTGCGCACAACGCCTGTGAGCTGACCAATGCAGTCAGGGGCGTCGCAAGACGCCCCTACAAAACACACAGACAGAGCAATAAAAATTCATCCAGGCCTGTAAATTGGTGGTTATCACCATTTTTGTAGCAATGCTTGCCAGCTTTACCCGGCCTGAGTAGGGTTGACGCCATGACGACTTCGCAAACCCTCATCCTGCTGCGGCAACACGCCAACCTGTGCCTGGTTGCCCAGCGACTGCGTGGCTGAACGCGCGTCCTCACCATTGCTTTGCTAACCGTTTTCGTTCGGCCCCGCCGCCCCAAGGATTTTTCCATGAGCATGCTCAAAGACCCGTCCAGCAAGTACCGTGCGTTCACCCAGATTCAGATTCCAGACCGCACCTGGCCAGACCAGATCATCGACAAAGCGCCGATCTGGCTGTCCACCGACCTGCGTGACGGCAACCAGTCGCTGATCGAGCCGATGGACGCCGAGAAGAAGATGCGCTTCTTCAAGTGCCTGCTGGCTGTGGGCCTGAAGGAAATCGAAGTGGGCTTCCCGTCCGCCTCGCAGACCGACTTCGACTTCGTCCGCGAGCTGATCGAAGGCGGCCACATCCCGGACGACGTGACCATCCAGGTGCTGACCCAGGCCCGTGACGACCTTATCGAGCGCACCTTCGAGTCGCTGAAAGGCGCGAAGAAGGCCATCGTCCACTATTACAACGCCTGTGCGCCGAGCTTCCGCAAGATCGTCTTCAACCAGGACAAGGCCGGTGTCAAAGCCATCGCCGTGGCTGCTGGCCAGACCATCAAACGCCTGGCCGATGCTGCGCCGGAAACCCAGTGGGGCTTCGAGTACTCGCCGGAAGTGTTCAGCAGCACCGAAATCGACTTCGCTGTCGAGGTGTGCAACGCGGTGATTGACGTGTTCCAGCCGACCCCGGCGAACAAGCTGATCCTCAACCTGCCGGCGACCATCGAGTGCGCCACGCCGAACAACTACGCCGACCAGATCGAGTGGTTCGGCCGTCATGTCGACAAGCGTGACAGCGTGCTGATCAGCGTGCACACCCACAATGACCGTGGCACGGGCGTCGCTGCTTCGGAACTGGCCGTGATGGCCGGTGCCGACCGCGTCGAAGGCTGCCTGTTCGGTAATGGCGAGCGCACCGGCAACGTCTGCCTGGTGACCTTGGCACTGAACCTCTACACCCAGGGCGTTGACCCCGAACTGGACTTCTCCGACATCGATGCCGTGCGCAAGGTGGTCGAAGACTGCAACCAGATTCCGGTGCACCCGCGTCACCCGTATGTCGGCGATCTGGTGCATACCGCGTTCTCTGGCTCGCACCAAGACGCCATCCGCAAGGGCTTTGCCCAGCGTCAGGACGGAACCCTGTGGGAAGTGCCCTACCTGCCAATCGACCCGGCCGACATTGGCCGCGATTACGAGGCGGTGATTCGCGTCAACAGCCAGTCCGGCAAGGGCGGCATCACCTTCCTGCTGGAGCAGGAATACGGCATCAACCTGCCACGCCGCATGCAGATCGAGTTCAGCCAGGTGGTGCAGAAGGAAACCGATCGTCTCGGCCTGGAGATGACGGCCGCGCAGATCTACAAGTTGCTCGAAAGCGAATACCTGCAGGCCACCGCGCCTTACGCCCTGAAAGGTCATCGCCTGCAGGAAGAGAACGGCACCACGGCGGTCGATGTGCAGGTCAGCGAAGCCGGTGAAAGCCACCACTGGCGCGGCATCGGTAAAGGCCCTCTGGAAGCCCTGGTGGCCGGCCTGCCGGTTGCCGTGGAGATCATGGACTACTCCGAGCACGCGATTGGCGCCGGCACCCACGCCAAGGCGGCGGCCTATATCGAGCTGCGTGTTGACGGTGGCCGCGCCCTGCACGGCGTGGGCATCGACGAAAACATCACCACCGCCAGCTTCCGTGCTTTGTTCAGTGCTCTGAACCGCGCACTCAAGCAGAGCGATGCGCAAGCGGCCTGAGGGTATCCATCGCGTTGATCAAACCCGCCTTATGGCGGGTTTTTTCTGGTCGATGGCCTGTAGGAGCGACAGGGGCGCCTAGCCTTTATTCGCGATAGTCGCAGCACAATCGCGAATCAAAGCTCAACACACCTGCGCGCCCACACACGCCAATCGACGCCTCAACAACCCACTCGGCCACCGTCATATCTGCGTCAGGTTTAGCTCTGCTGCTGCCAATGGCTGCGGCCCCAGGTGCACATGGCCTCCAATACCGGTTTGAGGGTCGCACCATGGTCTGTCACCCGGTACTCAACACGCGGCGGGACTTCGGCAAACACCTTGCGGCTGATCACCCCGGCACGCTCCAGCTCGCGCAACTGCTGGGTCAGCATTTTCTCAGTGATATCCGGCACACGGCGCTTGAGCTCGGAAAAGCGCAGCGCGCCCGACAGCAGGTGGTAAACCAGTACGGACTTCCACTTGCCACCAATGACTTCGAGCGTGACCTCGACTGGGGTGTTGTAGACCTTATCCCCGGCCACCAGACGCTTGTCTTCGGCAGGCGGAACGGCGATTTCGCTCATTAATTAGTTACCTCAAGGTAAGTGGCAGTCAAATCTGTACGTACTTGCTGTTTAAAAAGCCACCTCCATAATGACCGGCATGGTCCATTTCGACCAGTACCTGTTTATCTGGAGGCTTTATGTCTACCGCACACCTGCTCGCCCCGCTGACCCTCGGCCCGCTGGAATTACCCAACCGCATCGTGATGGCGCCCCTGACCCGTCAGCGCAGCCAGCAACCCGGCAACGTGCCACACGCACTGAATGCCACCTATTACGCGCAGCGCGCCAGCGCTGGCCTGTTGATCAGCGAGGCCTCTCAGGTCTGCCCCCAGGGCCAGGGCTATGCCTGGACACCGGGCATCCACAGCGAGGCGCAGGTCGCCGGCTGGCGTCAGGTCACCGACGCGGTGCATGGCGCCGGTGGACGTATCTACCTGCAACTCTGGCACGTGGGTCGTATCTCCCATCCGCTGCTGCAGCCCGATGGCGCCGACCCCATCGCGCCTTCGGCGATTCAGGCCAATGCCGAATGCTATGTGCAGGAAGCCGATGGCAGCCATCACAAGGCGCCCACTGCCAAACCGCGTGCGCTGACCCTGGAAGAGTTGCCGGGTGTTGTCGAGGCCTATGCCGAGGGCACGGCCAACGCACTGCGCGCAGGCTTTGACGGCGTTGAAGTGCATGCGGCCAATGGTTATCTGCTGGATCAGTTCCTTTGCTCCAACAGCAACCAGCGTGACGATGCGTACGGCGGCAGCGCCGCAAACCGCGCGCGCCTGGTGCTGGAAGTGGTCGATGCCGTGGTCGCCCAGGCCGGTGACAGCCGCCGTGTCGGCATTCGCATTTCGCCCATGGGCACGTTTGGCGACATGCACGACACCGACCCGCTGGAGACCTTCAGCTACCTGGTCGAGCAACTGAACAGCCGTAACCTCGCCTACCTGCACGTCAACCGGCCAGACTGGCTGGGCGGCAGTTTCGAGGGCTTCGATCAGCTGCTGCGCAACCTGCGCGCGCTCTACACCGGCACCCTGATTCTGGCCGGTGGCCAAAGCGCAGAAAGCGGTGAGCAGGCGATTGCCGAAGGCCTGGCCGACCTGGTGGCCTACGGTCGCCCGTATATCGCCAACCCGGACCTGGTCGAACGTTTCGCCCAAGGCGCGGCGCTGAACACGCCCGATGCAGCGACCTTCTACGGCGGCGGTGCCGAAGGCTATACCGACTACCCAACCCTCGGCTAAGCGCTCATCCAGCGACCCGGCACAGACCGTTACGCGGGGTCGCTGGATGTACTCGCCAGGGAGAACGCATCGGCATCCTGATACGCCGGAAAGCGTTCCCGGTAGGCCGCCAGCGCGGCGGCCTGCAGGCGTAAGCGGAACACGCCATCATCGGCTCCGGGCTCAAGCAATGCCTCGCCCTGGAAGTCCAGCACCTGGCTGTCGCCACTGTACGCGTGGCCTTTGCCGTCCTCACCAATACGATTGACTGCCGCCACGTAGCACAGGTTTTCAATCGCCCGAGCCGGCAACAAGCGATTCCAGTGATTGCGCCGCGCCGCGGGCCAGTTGGCGGTATAGAGCAGCAGATCAGTGGTGTGCGCATCACGGCTCCACACTGGGAAGCGCAGGTCGTAGCAGATCAACGGTCGCACCCGCCAGCCCTTCACCTCCAGCAGCACCTGCTGCTCACCCGCACTATAGTGCTCATGCTCGCCAGCCATACGGAACAGATGACGCTTGTCGTAGTGCGCCATGGAGCCATCCGGCCGTGCCCAGAGCAGGCGATTGCGGTAGCTGCCGTCAGCTGCCTGGATAATCAGGCTACCGGTAATCACCGCTTGTAGCGCCTGCGCCCGTTCACGCAGCCACTGGCTGGTCGGCCCCTCTTCCGGCTCTGCCAGCGCGGCCGAGTCCATGGAAAAGCCAGTGCTGAACATCTCCGGCAGCACGATCAGCTCGGCGCCACGGGCCTGCTCCAGCAACGCCTGCAAATGCTCGCGGTTGGCGGCCGGGGCCTGCCAGACCAGCGTGGTCTGTACCAGGGCAATGTCGAGGTCCGCTTGAGCGTTCATCGGGTTCCTTAAATCGCGCAGAGTTTTTGAGCCGCCTGGCGCAGCGTGTCTTCGCGCTTGGCAAAGCAGAAGCGGATCAGCCGCAGATTGGCAGGCGGGGTCTGATAGAAAACCGACACGGGAATGCTTGCTACACCCTGCTCGCGGGTCAGCCATTCAGCCATGGCGACATCGTCCAGGTCATCACGAATCGCCGAGTAGTCGACCAGCTGGAAGTAGGTTCCGGCAGTGGGGGTGAATTGAAACCGCGAACCGGCCAGTTCCTGGCAGAACAGGTCACGCTTGGCCTGGTAGAACGCCGGCAGCTCTTCAACATGCTCGGGGTGCGCCGCCATGTAATCGGCCAGCGCCCATTGCAGCGGCGTAACGCAACAGAAGCTGACGTACTGGTGCACCTTGCGCAGCTCGGCAGTCATCGCAGGAGGCGCGACGACATACCCGGTCTTCCAGCCAGTAACGTGGTAAGTCTTACCGAATGAACTGACCACAAAGGCCCGCGCGTACAACTCCTCATGGGCCAGCACGCTGGCATGCCGGGCGCCATCGAACACCAGGTGTTCATAGACTTCATCACTGAGCAAGTAAATGTCCCGATCACGGATCAGCGCCGCCAAACGGTCCAGGTCGTCACGGCTGAGCAGCGCGCCGCTGGGGTTGTGTGGGCTGTTGATGACGATCAGCCGGGTGCGCGGGCTGATGGCATCGCTCAAGCGCTGCCAGTCGATGGCAAAGCTCGGCAAGGCCAGCGGCACATGCACGCAATGCCCACCCGCCAGCACCGTGGCTGGCTCGTAGCTGTCGTAGCAGGGATCGAAGACGATCACCTCGTCCCCGGGGCGGATCAACGCATGAATCGCGCAAAAAATACCCTGGGTCGCGCCGGGCGTGATGGTGATCTCCAGCTCGGCACTGACTGCACGGCCGTAGCTGCGTGCGATCTTCGCCGCAACCTGTTCGCGCAACGCCGGCAGGCCGGTCATGGGTGCGTACTGGTTATGCCCGGCGGCGACATGCTGCGCCACCGCATCGCGCAGCGCTTGCGGGCCGTCGAAATCCGGGAAACCCTGGGACAGGTTCAGCGCGCCAGTTTCGGCAGCGAGCTGCGACATGCGGGTAAAGATGGTGGTGCCTACAGTGGGGAGTTTGCTCGGGAACATAGCGCGGGGTCTGGCCATCTGGCGAAGGATCAGGCGGCGACGCCTTGCGTCACCAGCGGGCGCCGAAGCATTCGCGGCGGGCGGCCGTAGAACGGGGCGAGCACGCAGAATATCCCATCCCCAAGATGCACAAAAGGCACCCGAAGGTGCCTTTTTCATACTGCCCGGAGACCCTTAGCGTTTGTCTTTGCGCTTCTTCTCGGCCTTCTTGTGGTGGCTCATCAAGCGGCGCTTCTTGTTCACCTGACGATCCGTGAGGGTGTTCTTGTTGCCCTCATACGGGTTATCACCACCTTTGAACTCGATGCGAATCGGTGTACCAACCAGCTTGAGCACCCGGCGGTAGGTGTTTTCCAGGTAACGGATATAGGACTTGGGGACCGACTCAACCTGGTTACCGTGGATCACGATCAACGGCGGGTTAGCGCCACCTAGGTGGGCGTAGCGCAGTTTGATGCGGCGATTGTTGACCATGGGTGGTGCGTGGTCGCCGACGGCGTCCTCAAGAATCTGGGTCAGGCGGTTGGTCGGCCAGCGGGTAATCGCCGACTTGAACGAGGCCTGTACCGACTTGTAGAGGTTGCCCACGCCCGTACCGTGCAGGGCCGAGATGAAGTGGATGTCCGCGAAGTCGACGAAGAACAGCCGGCGTTGCAGCTCAGTCTTCACGTAGTCGCGCTCGCTGGGCTCCATGCCATCCCACTTGTTCAGGGCAATGACCAGGGCCCGGCCGCTTTCCAGCACAAAGCCAAGCAGGTTGAGGTCGTGATCCACCACCCCTTCGCGGGCGTCCATGACGAACACCACGACGTTGGAGTCCTGAATCGCCTGCAGGGTTTTCACCACCGAGAATTTTTCCACCGCCTCGAAGATCTTGCCGCGGCGACGCACGCCTGCGGTGTCGATCAGGGTGTACTTCTCGTCATCGCGCTCGAACGGGATGTAGATGCTGTCGCGGGTGGTGCCGGCTTGGTCATACACGATGACCCGCTCTTCGCCGAGCATGCGGTTGACCAAGGTCGATTTACCGACGTTAGGTCGACCAATGATCGCCAGTTTGATGCCGTCTTTCTCGCTCGGGCCGGGGATGCGCTTGGCTTCCTGGCCTTCGAGAACGATTTCCTCTTCCTCACCTTCTTGCGGCTCGGTGGCATCCTTGGGGAAGGAGCCCAGCACGGCTTCGAGCATCTGGGTGATGCCACGGCCATGGGCACCGGCAATCGCCAGGGACTCGCCCATGCCCATGCTGGCGAACTCGGCACGCGCCAGATCAGGGTCGAGGTTATCGACCTTGTTGATCACCAGGAAGCTGCGCTTGTTACGCCGACGCAGGTGCTCACCGATCATCTGATCGGAGGCTGACAAGCCTGCGCGCGCATCCACCAGGAACAGCACAGCATCGGCTTCTTCGATGGCTTGCAGCGACTGCTCGGCCATCTTCGCGTCGATGCCCTCCTCGTCACCGGAAATGCCACCGGTGTCGATGACAATGTAGGTGCGCCCTTGCCACTTGGCCTCACCATATTGGCGATCACGGGTCAGACCGGACAGGTCGCCGACAATCGCGTCGCGGCTTTTGGTCAAGCGGTTAAAGAGGGTGGACTTGCCGACGTTCGGACGGCCCACCAGGGCAATTACGGGAACCATTAGGCTCTCCACTTCGTTATTTCAATAAATACAAAAGCCGCTGCACGGGCAGCGGCCGGAATTCACACGGCCCTCAGCGACCAGAACGCCCCTTGGGGCGCCCTGGCCGAAAGGCCTGCAACGGCTTACTTGATTGTCAACGCAACCAGTTTGCCGCCGTTGCCATAGGCATACAGCCAATCACCGACCACCACCGGACGCGCACGCAGACCGTCGCTATCAATGCGGGTGCGGCCAACAAAGCGCCCATCTACCTGGCTGACCAGGTGCAGGTAACCTTCCAGATCACCGAAGGCAACGTAGCTGGAGAACACCTCAGGCGCCGACAGCTGGCGACGTGCCAACGCATCGTTGCTCCACAAGGCGGACGCCGAACGCTCGTCGACACCCTCAACCGTGCCACTGGCCATGTTGACGTAGACGGTGCCAAAACCTTGCGCCACGCCAACCGAGCTGGACGCTTCGCGCTGCCACAGAATACGACCGCTCTCCAGATCCAGTGCCGCTACACGACCCTGGTAGCTGACGGCATACAGGGTACCGCCGGACAGCAGCAAGCCGCCGTCGATGTCCACAACACGGTCCAGTTCGGAACGGCCTTGGGGGATCGCGACGCGCTGCTCCCAAACAGGGATACCACGCTGCGCGTCGAGGGCAATCACCTTGCCGGTCGACAGGCCGGCCACCGCCAGACGGTTGGTCAGCACCGGGCTACCGGTACCGCGCAGCGTCAGTACAGCCGGCGTGTTTTCGAAAATCCAACGCTGGCTGCCGGTGCTGGCGTCCAGCGCGATCAACCGATCGTCCTGGGTTTGCACCAGCACGATATCGCCGTTGATAGCAGGCGGGGCCAGCACTTCGCTGGTCACACGGGCACGCCATTTCTCTTCACCGCTGTAGGCATCGAGGGCAACCACGTCACCCTTGAGGGTGCCAACCAGCACCAGGCCGTAGCCTGCACCAATGGCCCCGGAAACCGGCAGATCAAGCTCTTCTTTCCAGTTCACTTTGCCCGTGATGCGGTCCATGGCAATTACCAGGCCTTCCACATCAGCGGCAAAAATCTGCTCACCATCAACGGCTGGAACCAGCATGTTGAATGTCTCGCCCTGGCCTTCACCAATCGAACGGCTCCACTCCTTCTGCAGCACCACTTCTTCTTTGAAGTCGGGCAGCTCGGCGGGGGGCAATTCCTTTTTGCTGTTGCTGCTGCAACCCACGGCCAGAACGGCCAGGGCCAGCAGTGCCGCATTCTTCCAACGCATCACGTCACGCATCCCCTTTCGCCAGGTCGTCGATTTTCATTTGCAGGGCGCCCACAGCCGCGTCTTCCGACAGTGCGGCCTTGGCTTTCTCATACGCGGCATGAGCTTCATCGGCGCGACCGGCCTGTACCAGCAGGTCACCTTTGAGCTCCTCGCGGCTGGCCAGGAAGGCCTGCTCGGTATCACCGTCCAGCAAGGCCAGAGCTTCGTCTGCTTTTTCCTGAGCAGCCAACACACGTGCCAGGCGCTGACGCGCCAGCTCACCGAGGCTTGCATCAGCCGGCTTGTCGACGATACTGCGCAGCTCGCTGGCGGCATCATCCAACTTACCGGACTCGACCGCGGCCTTGGCCACGAACAAGCTGCCGTACTGAGCGTACTGGGTACCGCCGAAATCGTTCTTCAGCTGGTTGGCAAACTCGACCACCTTGGCAGTGTCGGCCTGGCCGCTGGGCGCCAGAGCCGCTTCAAGCAACTGTTGGTAAACGATCGACGCGCCTTCAGCCTGGTTGCTCTGGTACTTCTGCCAGCCCTGCCAGCCGAAAACACCCACCAACGCCAGTACGACGCCAATCACCAACGGCATGCCGTTGCTCTGCCACCAGTCCTTGATTACCGCCAGGTCTTCATCATCGGTACGCGAAACCACCCCAATACTCCTATTCGCTAAATCGCTTAAGCCTGCGTGGTGCAGGATGCCAGATGATCGGCCAATGCCGACCAGGCGATGCTTTGTTGTTCGCCCTGCCCCCGCAGCGGTTTGCAACCTACCACTTGCTGAGCCAGTTCGTCTTCACCCAGTACCAAGGCGTAGAGCGCGCCGCTCTTGTCCGCCTTCTTCAATTGACTCTTGAAACTCCCGGCACCCGCGTTGACCTGCAGGCGCAGGCCAGGCAGTGCATCACGCAAGCGCTCGGCCAACGCCAGGGCGGCCAGCTCGGCCGGTTCGCCCAAGGCGCACAGGTACACATCAACCTGACGGGCAATTTCTGCCGGCACTTTACCCAAGGTTTCGATCAACAGCACGAGGCGTTCGATGCCCATGGCAAAACCGACCCCGGCGGTGGGCTTGCCGCCCATCTGTTCAACCAGGCCATCGTAGCGTCCGCCGGCACACACGGTGCCTTGGGAGCCGAGTTCCGTGGTGACCCACTCGAACACGGTCTTGCTGTAATAATCCAGGCCACGGACCAATTTAGGGTTGATCACGTAAGGCACACCGGCTGCGTCCAGACGCGCCTTCAACCCTTCGAAATGCACCCGCGATTCTTCATCGAGATAATCCGCAAGCTTGGGTGCATTGACCAACAAGGCCTGGGTTTGCGGCGCTTTGCTGTCCAGTACCCGCAACGGATTAGTGCCCATACGACGCTGGCTGTCTTCGTCGAGCTGATCCGCGTGAGCGGTGAGAAATTCGACCAGGGCATCACGATACACCGCACGCGCGGCGCTGGTACCCAGGCTGTTGAGCTCCAGGGTCACTGCATCGCGAATCCCGAGCAGGGCCCACAGGCGCCAGGTCAGTATGATCAGCTCAGCATCGATATCCGGACCATCAATATTGAAGACTTCCACACCAATCTGATGGAACTGCCGGTAACGGCCTTTCTGCGGACGCTCGTGACGGAACATCGGGCCGATGTACCAGAGTTTCTGGGTCTGCCCGCCGCCGCTCAGGCCATGTTCGAGCACAGCGCGCACGCAGGCAGCCGTACCTTCTGGGCGCAGGGTCAGGGAGTCGCCATTGCGGTCTTCGAAGGTGTACATCTCCTTCTCGACGATATCGGTGACTTCGCCGATGGAGCGCTTGAACAGCTCGGTGAACTCGACGATGGGCATGCGCATCTGGCGATAGCCGTAACCGTCGAGCAGCGCGGCAACGCGGCCCTCGAAGTAGCGCCACAGCGGCGTCTGCTCGGGAAGGATGTCATTCATGCCACGGATGGCTTGCAGGGGCTTGCTCACTTCATTTCCTTAGCGCTACGGGCAATCAGCCGCGCACGATGACGGCGGCGTCGGCAGCGACCTTCTCGGCGGCCTTTTCACGGATGAGCTTTTCCAGCTCATCGACCAGATTGTGGTTGTTCAGTTTGTGCGCCGGCTTACCGTCGATGTAGATCAGGTTGTTCGGCGAGCCGCCGGTCAGGCCGATATGCGCTTCCTTCGCCTCACCCGGGCCATTGACCACGCAGCCGATCACCGCGACATCGAGCGGCACCAACAGGTCTTCGACCCGCTGCTCCAGCTCGTTCATGGTCTTGACCACATCGAAGTTCTGCCGTGAGCAGCTCGGGCAGGCAATGAAGTTGATCCCGCGCGAACGCAGGCGCAGCGACTTGAGAATATCGAACCCGACCTTGATCTCTTCGACCGGGTCAGCCGCCAGGGAGATACGGATGGTGTCGCCGATGCCATCGGCCAGCAACATGCCTAAACCGACGGACGACTTCACCGTACCGGAGCGCAGGCCACCGGCTTCGGTGATACCCAGGTGCAGCGGTTGCTCGATCTGCTTGGCCAACAGGCGGTAGGCCGCGACGGCCATAAACACATCCGAGGCCTTCACGCTGACCTTGAAGTCAGGGAAATTGAGGCGGTCCAGGTGTTCAACGTGGCGCAGTGCAGACTCCACCAGCGCCTCGGGCGTGGGTTCGCCGTACTTTTTCTGCAGGTCTTTTTCCAACGAGCCGGCGTTGACCCCAATGCGAATCGGGATGCCTTTGTCGCGCGCGGCCTCAACCACAGCACGGACACGGTCTTCGCGACCGATATTGCCTGGGTTGATGCGCAGGCAGTCGACACCCAGCTCAGCCACACGCAGGGCGATCTGGTAATCGAAGTGAATGTCAGCCACCAACGGCACGCTGACCTGCTGTTTGATCCGCCCGAACGCTTCAGCAGCGTCCATATCCGGCACCGAAATCCGCACGATATCGGCACCCGCGTCCTGCAGGCGACGAACCTGGGCCACGGTGGCAGCAACGTCGTTCGTGTCGGTGTTGGTCATGCTCTGTACAGCGATGGGTGCATCCCCACCGACCGGCACCGAGCCAACCCAGATCTTGCGCGACACACGGCGCGTGATCGGCGATTCGCAATGCATGCTTTACAACCCCAGTTTCAGGCGCGCGGTTTCGCCCGTGACAAACGGCGACACGTCGACCGACGTGCCGTTGTAACTGACTTGCGCGCCACTGGCGAAGCCCAGGCGCAGTTCCAGCGGAGCCTTGCCGACCACGTCCAGGCTGTCGCCCGCGCGCTTGAGCGCGCTGAACAGCACCTTGCCATCAGCGTCAGCAACCTGGGTCCAGCAATCAGCGGTAAAGACGATACCCACGCGGCCCTGGCCGGCAGCCACCTCAACAGCCGGCGACGTGGCAGGTGCCACAGCGGCAGCTTCTTGCGTCGGCGCGGCTTGCGCAGCGGCTGGAGCGGGCGGAGCAGCAACAGCCGGAGCCTCATCAGCTGCCGGGGCCGGCGCCTGATCCACGGTCGCATCGCCCGTGGCCTCTTCGGCAGAAGGCGTCATGGTCAGGTTCATCTCAGCACTGTCTTGCGCCGCGATAACAGCCTGGTCTTCCGGCTCATCCAACGGATGAATTTGCGTCGTGCCATCGGCGCTGTCGACCACGATGTGGCCACTGCCCACCGCCGCACTGTCGGCCTGCCAGTCACCCTGCTGCTGCCACCAGTAGAACCCCAGCGCGGCCAAGCCAGCCAGCAACAAAAAGCTCACCACCCGCAGAATATGCTGCGAGTAACGCGCGGGCTCTTCGATGCGGCCAAGGCTATGAACATCTGCGCCTACCGAGTCAGACCCGGTGAACTGGTCAAATTCGATGACCAAACGTTCCTGATCAAGGCCAAGCAACTTGCCGTACGCGCGCACATAACCACGCGCAAAGGTGACACCGGGCAATTTATCGAACGCACCGGCTTCGATCTGCAGCAGCCGCTGACTCGTCAGGTTCAGACGCGTGGCGACGTCCTCGACAGTCCAGCCTTTCTGTTCTCGCGCGTCACGCAGGGTATCGCCCGGATTGACCCGGCCACTGGCGACTACATCGGGTTGCTGCGCTTTCATCGTTGCTCCGACAGATATTGCTGATATTCCGGCGTACCGGGATAAAGACGTCTCAACTGCAGGCCCAGGCTGGCAGCACGGTCGCGATCTTCGAAGATCGTCGCCAGGCGCGCGCCCAGCAGCAAGCTGCGCGGGGTCTGCTCACTCAGGCTGCTGAACGCATCGTAGTAACGCTTGGAGACGACATAGTTCTTGTCTTCAAAGGCCATCATCGCCAGCTCCAGCTGAGCGCGCGGTTGGCGGCTGTTGAGACGCAACGAACGTTCAAAATAGGTTTGGGCTTCGTCACGGCGCTGCAACGCCATGGCCGTCATGCCGATGTTCTCGAAGATTCGCGAACGCTCGGGGTAAAGCGTGTCCTGCGCGGCTTGCTGATAACGCGTATACGCTTCCTGATAACGCTTTTGCTCGAACAGGAAGCTGCCATAGTTGTTCAGCAGACGGGGGTCATCGCGACGTTGAGCGATGGCCTTGAGAAAATGCTCGTCGGCAAGCTTGGGCTCCATTTCGATCTGGAACACAAGCGCCAAGGCCGCATGGGCGTCTGCGCTGGAGGGGTCGAGATCCAGTGCGCTTTTGAGGGGCACCTTGGCCCGCTCGCTCGAGCCTTGCTGAATGTAGCCAATACCCAGCTGAATATACGCGTCACGTGCCTCGTTGCGACCTTTCTCGGTCCTCATCGGATCGACATCACCGGTCGATACGCAGCCTACCAGCAGGCTGGCGGCTAACAAGAACAGCGCTGGGCGCAGGCTCATGGAAATCCTCCCTAGGTTCGATTGGCAGCAGAAAGCGGCGTCTCAGCCTCACTGTTCAACTGGCGTACGGCAATGTAGCGCTCGCTGCGACGCGTGCGGTCCATGACCTGCCCGACCAGTTGACCACAGGCAGCGTCAATGTCCTCACCCCGTGTGGTGCGAACGGTGACATTGTGCCCGGCTTTGTGCAGCAGGTCCTGAAAACGGCGAATGGCATTGTTACTGGGCCGTTCATAACCTGAATGCGGGAAGGGGTTGAAAGGAATCAGGTTGATCTTGCAGGGCATGTCCGCCAGCAAGGTGATCATTTCTTCGGCGTGCTCAACCTTGTCGTTGACGTCTTTGAGCAGGGTGTATTCGATGGTCAATACGCGCTTTTCACCCAGGCGTGCCACGTAGCGCTTGCAGGCGGCCAGCAGCATTTCCAGGGGGTACTTCTTGTTGATCGGCACCAGCTGATTGCGCAACTCATCATTGGGCGCGTGCAGCGACAGCGCCAGGGAAACGTCAATGACCTCACCCAGCTTGTCGATCATCGGCACCACGCCCGAGGTAGACAGGGTCACCTTGCGCTTGGAGATGCCATAACCGAGGTCGTCCATCATGATCTTCATGGCGGCAACGACGTTATCGAAATTCAGCAGCGGCTCGCCCATGCCCATCATCACCACGTTGGTGACGGCGCGGTCGATTTTCGCCGGAACACTGCCGAACGATTTGCAGGCAATCCACACCTGGCCAATGATCTCGGCCGCGGTCAGATCGCTGTTGAAACCTTGCTTGCCGGTGGAGCAGAAACTGCAGTCCAGGGCACAGCCAGCCTGTGAGGACACACACAGGGTACCGCGCGAGCCTTGGGGAATGTACACCGTCTCGACGCAGCTGCCCGACGCCACACGCACAACCCACTTGCGCGTGCCATCGGTGGAAATATCTTCACTGACCACTTCGGGCCCACGAATTTCAGCAGAGGCCTCGAGCTTTTCGCGCAAGGCCTTGCCGACATTGGTCATGGCGGCGAAATCATCGACGCCAAAGTGATGGATCCACTTCATGACCTGACCGGCACGGAAACGCTTTTCCCCGATACTGTCGAAGAATTGCTCCATCTCTGCCTGGGTCAAGCCCAGAAGATTGATCTTGCCGGTCGTTGTGGTCATGGTTTCACCCTCACTCCATTCGCCTTAGCGAATGCGCGCGCAGACTTCGGTGGATGCGAAGAAGTAAGCGATTTCGCGAGCAGCGGAAGCTTCGGAGTCAGAACCGTGCACGGCGTTTTCGTCGATGGAAACGGCGAAATCAGCGCGGATGGTACCGGCAGCAGCTTCTTTAGGGTTGGTAGCGCCCATCAGCTCGCGGTTCTTGGCGATAGCCTCTTCACCTTCCAGAACCTGAACGATGACCGGACCGGAGGTCATGAAAGCAACCAGGTCTTTGAAGAAACCGCGCTCGCTGTGCTCAGCGTAGAAGCCAGCGGCCTCGCGCTCGGACAGCTGCACCATTTTCGAAGCAACGACGCGCAGGCCGGCTTTCTCGAAACGGGTCACGATTTCGCCGATTACGTTCTTGGCAACAGCGTCGGGCTTGATGATGGAGAAGGTACGTTGAACAGCCATGTGAAACTCCAGAAACAATTGAGTAAAGCGAAAAATTAAACCCGCGAATTATACGCGGGTTCAGGTTAAATGCGTAGCGCGGTGGCTAGGGTCTGTTCCCGCTTCGTCGCGAGCCGCGTTGCTGCGCAAAATCTCGCCAGGCTAGGCGGAGGACGCAGGGAATGGTTATTCCCTTGCCAAGTCCTCCAACACCGCATGGCGAGATTTTTCGCGCAACCCGCAGGGCCGGGCCCGTTTTAGCGCGATGCTGCGTTTCTCGATGGCTCATTTAGCCCGCTAAACTTCGCATCTCGTGCCTTGCCTCGCGATAAAACTGGCTCCGGCGCGGCCGCGAACGAAACGGGAACAAACCCTACACGTCAGTCGGCTTCTTCGATCCAGGCCGCCTGGATCGCCTCGAGCACCTTCTCCCCCGCACGTTGCGGGTCATCGGCAAACTCGGGAAGCGCCACGACCCAGCGATGCAGGTCGACAAAATTGATGTAGCGCGGATCAACATCCGGCTTGATTTCGGCCAGCTGGATGGCGATTTCCAGCACATCAGTCCATTTCAGGCTCATGACAACTCCAGGATCAGTGCGGCGCTTCGGCGGCGTGATTCAGCGAATACTTGGGGATTTCGACCGTAAGGTCTTCGTTACCCACAATCGCCTGGCACGACAGACGCGACTGCGCCTCCAGGCCCCACGCTTTGTCCAGCATGTCCTCTTCCAGCTCGTCCGCCTCGTTCAGCGACTCGAAGCCTTCGCGGATCACGCAGTGACAAGTGGTACAGGCGCATACACCGCCACAGGCGCTTTCGATCTCGATGTGGTGGTCATGGGCAACATCAAGCACCGAGACGCCGGGCTCCACGTCGACAACCAACCCGTCCGGACACAACACGGCGTGGGGCAGGAAAATGATCTGCGGCATGCTTATTCCTCAATCTCGTTAAGACTACGGCCCGCCAGGGCGGCCTTGACCGTAGCGTCCAGACGCCGCGCCGCAAAGGCATCGGTCACCTGGGTCAGGCGCTTGGTCTGTTGTTCGATGGCCAAACCGTCGTTGCCAGCCATCAACTCCCGCAGCAACTGCATCTGCGCCAGGATCGCAACGCGCTCGTCGGCATCAAGCAGACGCTCGCCATCCGCGTCCATTGCTGCCTCAACGGCTTCGAGCAAACGCTGGGCATCGACTTGCTGCTCACGCAACACGCGCTGCACCTTGTCGTCGCCGGCATTGTGGAAGGAGTCCTGCAGCATGCGGGCAATCTCGCCATCGGTCAGCCCGTAGGACGGCTTGACCTGGATGCTCGACTCGACGCCCGACGCCATCTCCCGCGCCGAGACACTGAGCAGGCCATCCGCATCGACTTGAAAGGTCACGCGAATCTTTGCCGCGCCCGCGACCATTGGCGGTATGCCACGCAGCTCGAAGCGCGCCAGGGAGCGGCAATCGCTGATCAGCTCACGCTCGCCTTGCAGCACATGAATCATCATGGCGGACTGGCCGTCTTTGTACGTGGTGAACTCCTGCGCACGGGCCACGGGGATGGTGGTGTTGCGCGGGATCACCTTCTCCATCAAACCGCCCATGGTTTCCAGCCCGAGCGACAAGGGAATCACGTCGAGCAGCAACAGCTCTTCACCATCGGCACGCTGGTTACCCGCCAAGGCATCAGCCTGAATCGCCGCACCAATGGCCACCACCTGATCGGGATCGATGTCGGTCAACGGCTCACGGCCAAACAATTCGGCTACCGCCTGGCGCACACGCGGCACGCGGGTCGAACCGCCAACCATCACCACCGCTTCGACTTCCTCAAGCTCGATACCCGCATCGCGGGCGGCGCGTCGACAGGCCTTGAGGCTGCGCGCGAGCATCGGCTCGATCAATGCGTCGAACTGCGTACGGCTCAACACACCGTGCCACTGGCCGTACGCAAGGGACGCCGCATCGGCATTGCTGAGCTGCTCTTTTGCCTCGCACGCGGCCTGCAGCAAGGTGCGCTGCTCGCCCGGGTCGAGGTCGGCAGACAGACCCGCCTGCTCGACGATCCAGCCCGCAATCGCGTGATCGAAATCATCACCGCCCAGGGCGCTGTCGCCACCAGTGGCCAGCACTTCGAACACACCGCCAGTGAGGCGCAGAATGGAAATATCGAATGTGCCTCCGCCCAAGTCATAGATCGCCACGACGCCTTCGGCGTGCTGATCGAGACCATAAGCAACCGCCGCCGCAGTGGGCTCATTAAGCAAGCGCAGAACAGTGAGGCCGGCCAGGCGGGCAGCGTCTTTGGTGGCCTGACGCTGAGCGTCATCGAAGTAGGCCGGCACGGTGATCACCGCCCCCACCAGCTCGCCACCCAAAGCTGCCTCGGCGCGCTGGCGCAATACTTTGAGGATGTCAGCTGACACTTCCACCGGGCTTTTCGGCCCCTGGGCAGTGGCGATAAAGGGCATGTGCGACTCGCCCTCGACGAAGCGGTAGGGCAACTGATCGCCCAACTGCTTAACGTCAGCCAGGCCACGCCCCATCAGGCGTTTGACCGACAACACGGTATTGAGCGGATCGCGTGAGGCTTCGGCTTTGGCCACAGCGCCCACTTCCACACTGTCGACGTGATAGCGTACAGCAGACGGCAGAATAACCTGCCCCTGGGCGTCAGCAAGCGGCTCGGAAAGGCCGCTGCGCACCGCAGCAACCAGCGAATTGGTGGTACCCAAGTCAATCCCGACAGCCAGGCGACGCTGGTGTGGCTGGGGGCTCTGGCCGGGTTCGGCGATCTGCAATAAGGCCATGGTCATCAGTGCTTATAGGCTGGCGGGCGCGCCCAGAAGGCGACACCGGCATTAATCGTCGAGGCGCTCTTCGAGCTGGCGAACCTCGTGGGACAGTTTGTCGAGAAACTGCATGCGGCGCATCAGACGCTCGGCCTGCTCACGCTGCGCGGGCACTTCCCAGCAGTCGGCGAACTGCTCGTTGAGGGCAGTCTGAGCAACCTTGAGGCGGCGCTTAAACGCAGACACCCCATCCAGGTCCGCACTGTCCTGCAGGTCCTCGAGCTCCTCGCGCCACTGCATCTGCTGCATCAGGAACTCGGGATCCTGCACGGTCACCTCGAGCGGCAACTCAGGCCCGCGTAACGTCAGCAGGTAGCGGGCACGCTGCGGCGCGCTCTTGAGCGTGCTGTACGCCTGATTCAGCGAGGCGGACTGCTCCAGCGCCAACCGCTGCTCGCGTTCAGAGGCATCGGCAAAGCGATCCGGATGAACGGCACGCGCCAGCTCACGATAGCGCACGGCAAGCTGGTCGAGGTCCAGACGGAAGCTCGGCTGCAGATCGAACAGGGCAAAGTGACAAGGACTTCCCACACGCGCCTCAGATATTGAAGCTTTCGCCGCAGCCACATTCGCCGCGTACGTTGGGGTTATTGAACTTGAAACCTTCGTTCAACCCTTCTTTGACAAAGTCCAGCTCGGTCCCATCCAGGTACACCAGGCTCTTGGGATCGATGATTACCTTGACCCCAAAACTCTCGAATACCTGATCTTCGCTGGCTGTCTCGTCGACGAACTCCAGCACGTAAGCCAGGCCCGAACAACCGGTGGTGCGCACGCCAAGGCGGATGCCCTCGCCCTTGCCGCGCCCATCGAGCGAACGCCGCACGTGTTGGGCGGCCGCTTCAGTCATGCTGATCGCCATCGGAACCTCCTTAGACCAAACCTTTCTTCTGCTTGTAATCGCGCACAGCCGCCTTGATGGCGTCTTCAGCGAGTACCGAGCAGTGAATCTTCACCGGCGGCAGTGCCAGCTCTTCAGCAAGCTGCGTGTTCTTGATGGTCTCAGCCTCGTCCAGCGTCTTGCCCTTCATCCACTCGGTGGCGAGGGAGCTGGAGGCGATAGCCGAACCGCAGCCGTAAGTTTTGAACTTGGCGTCTTCAATCACGCCCTGTTCATTGACCTTGATCTGCAGACGCATCACGTCGCCGCACGCAGGCGCGCCAACCATGCCGGTACCGACATTCGGGTCTTCAGCGTCCATCTTGCCGACGTTACGTGGGTTCTCGTAGTGGTCGATGACCTTTTCACTGTAAGCCATGTGCTAACTCCTCACTCATCAGGTACCGCTCTAAAGGAGGCGGCGCAACGCGCCACCCCAAGTCGGCGGTATTAGTGTGCAGCCCATTCGACCTGAGACAGGTCGACACCTTCTTTGAACATATCCCACAGCGGCGACAGCTCACGCAGCTTGTCGACTGCTTCGCGCACCTTCTTGGCGGCGTAGTCGACTTCTTCTTCGGTGCTGAAGCGGCCGAAGGTGAAGCGGATCGAACTGTGCGCCAACTCATCGTTGCGGCCCAGAGCCCGCAGCACGTAGGACGGTTCCAGAGAGGCCGAGGTGCAAGCCGAACCGGAAGAAACGGCGAGGTCTTTAAGCGCCATGATCAGCGACTCACCCTCGACGTAGTTGAAGCTCAGGTTGAGGTTGTGCGGCACACGAGCAGTCATGCTGCCGTTGACGTACAACTCTTCCATGCCTTCGAGCTGGCTGTAGAAGCGGTCACGCAGCGCGGCAATGCGCTCATTTTCCTGAACCATTTCTTCTTTGGCGATGCGGAAGGCTTCACCCATGCCGACGCACTGGTGGGTGGCCAAGGTACCAGAACGCATGCCGCGCTCGTGACCACCACCGTGGGTCTGGGCTTCCAGACGCACACGCGGTTTGCGACGTACATAGAGCGCACCAACGCCCTTGGGGCCGTAGGTCTTGTGCGCCGAGAAGGACATCAGATCGACCTTGAGTGCCTCAAGGTCGATCTCGACCTTGCCGGTCGACTGAGCAGCATCAACGTGCAGGAAGATACCGCGCGAACGGGTCAGCTCACCGATGGCGCCAATGTCATTGATGGTGCCGATCTCGTTATTCACGTGCATCAGCGACACCAGGATAGTGTCATCGCGCAGCACGGCTTCAACCATGGCCGGGGTCACCAGGCCATCTTCGCGAGGCTCGAGGTAGGTCACTTCAAAACCTTCGCGCTCAAGCTGGCGGGTGGTGTCCAACACCGCCTTATGCTCGATCTTCGAGGTAATGATGTGCTTACCCTTGCTGCTGTAGAAGTGTGCAATGCCCTTGATCGCCAGGTTGTTCGACTCGGTCGCACCCGAGGTCCAGACGATTTCACGCGGGTCGGCATTGACCAGTTCAGCCACTTGGCGACGCGCATTCTCGACCGCTTCTTCGGCTTTCCAGCCAAACACATGGGAGCGCGACGCCGGGTTACCAAAGTTGCCATCCACCAGCAGGCAGTCGCTCATCTTCTGCGCTACGCGCGGATCGACCGGCGTGGTCGAGGAATAATCAAGGTAAATAGGCAATTTCATCAGTTCTCTCCTATCAGGTCGGGCCACGGCAGGCCTGCCCCTGCAATCAATCGACGGCAGACGCTTGTATCTTGTCCAGCTGCGGCGTCCTGCCGTTGCAACGGCGCTGATCCTGGCGCTGGGCGACTTCTTGTACTTCACGGCGAGTGACCAGATCGGCCAGGCTGATGCCGCTGAGAAACTCGTGAATCTGCTGACTGAGGTCACACCACAGATGATGGGTCAGGCAGGTATCGCCGGCATGACAATCGCCCTGCCCCTGGCAGCGCGTGGCATCGACCGACTCGTTCACTGCATCGATGACCTCAGCCACCTGAATGCCCTGCATCGCCCGCGACAGCTGATAACCACCACCGGGGCCACGCACACTGGAAACCAGATTGCCGCGCCGCAACTTGGCGAACAGCTGCTCCAGGTACGAGAGGGAAATACCCTGGCGCTCAGAGATATCGGCGAGGGAAACCGGCCCATGCTGCGCGTGCAACGCCAGATCGAGCATGGCGGTGACGGCGTAACGGCCTTTGGTAGTCAGTCGCATCGGAGGGTAACCACGGAATTACAATGTGACGCGAGTATGCAATTCCCGAGTATTTAAGTCAACTATATGCCCGATAGTTTTAGTCGGGCTTAGCTGTCGCGAAGGGCGCTTAGCATAGCAAACCGCTGCGCCCGATGCATCAGCGGCGCGGCGCATCCGCCGGCTCGTGACAGACCCCAGCAAAGTCTTCGTCACGCAGGGCCGGCAGTTCTTTTGCGCAGTAATCGCTGCCCAATCCCTGCAGCGCTGTGCACATCCCCTCCAGGCGCCCATCCACTGCATGCAGGTGATCGAGTAACTGGCCAATCGCCCGAGCCACCGGATCTGGCATATCCTGACCCACGCCATAGGCATCGAAACCCAGCTTGTCAGCCATGGCTTGCCGGCGCGCGAGCGCATCATCCGCAACAGGCACGATCAAGCGCGCGGGAATACCCACGGCAGTCGCACCTGCGGGCACGGCCTTGGTCACCACGGCGTTGGAGCCGATCTTAGCGCCAGTCCCTACGGTAAAAGGCCCGAGCACCTTGGCGCCCGCACCCACCACAACACCGTCCTCCAGCGTAGGGTGGCGCTTACCGGCATCCCAACTGGTACCGCCCAGCGTTACGCCTTGGTAGAGCGTTACATCATCACCGATCTCGGCCGTCTCACCGATCACGATACCCATACCGTGGTCGATGAAAAAACGCCGACCAATGCGAGCACCCGGATGTATCTCGATACCGGTCATCCAGCGGGCGAAGTTCGACACCACACGTGCTAACCATTTCCAGCCGCGCTGCCAGAGCCCATGCGCCACCCGGTGCAACCAGACCGCGTGCAGCCCGGGGTAGCAGGTCACCACCTCCAGCGTGTTACGCGCCGCCGGATCACGGTGAAACACACTGCGAACATCCTCCTTCATGCGCTCAAGCATCGCCCTGCCCCCGCTTATGGTGTTCGCCCCGCGCTGCCTTGACGGTCTCTGTGAGAACCCCACGCAGAATATTCATCTCCAGCTTGCTGATACCCGAACGGCTGTACAGCCGGCGCAAACGACTCATGAGGTGCCGCGGCTTGAGCGGATCAAGAAAGCCGATCTCAACCAAGGTCTCCTGCAGATGCACGAAGAACGACTCCAGCTCATCGGCTGTGGCCAGCTGCGCATTGAGCTCGGCGGCAGCCTCCTGCTTGACCATCTTGGTAGGCAGGTTTTGCGCCGCCAGCCAGGCCATACGCACTTCATAGCAGAGCACCTGCACCGCGGCGGCGAGGTTCAGCGAACTGAAATCTGGGTCTGACGGAATGTGCACATGGTAGTGGCAACGCTGCAGCTCTTCATTGGTCAAGCCCGCGTATTCGCGCCCAAAAACCAGTGCCACCTCGCCACCCAGCGCCGCCTGCTCACAGGCGGCCGTGCCGCATTCGCGCGGGTCCAGCATCGGCCAGGGAATGCGCCGGTCACGCGCACTGGTCCCCACCACCAACTTGCATCCCACCAGTGCCTCTTCAAGCGTCGCCACGACCTGCGCAGACTCAAGAATATCGGTGGCACCGGACGCCCGCGCATTGGCCTCTTCACTGGGAAAATCGATCGGATCGACCAGCACCAGACGCGACATGCCCATGTTTTTCATGGCACGCGCCGCGCCACCGATGTTGCCGGGATGACTGGTATTGACCAGGACCACTCGAATGTTCTGCAGCAAAACAGGCGCTCACATGTCTGTTGAAAGGCGTCAAATCTTACAGAAGCCCCCCGCTCAATACCATGCAACGCGCAGACGGCACTTCATCTGTCAGGCTTTTCTGATAACATGGCCGGCTTTCTTTAACGACCCAGGTGAACATCCATGCAGCCTATGCTGAATATCGCGCTGCGCGCAGCCCGTAGCGCCGGTGAAATGATCTTCCGCTCGATCGAACGCTTGGACGTCATCTCGGTCGACGAGAAAGATGCCAAGGATTACGTGACCGAGATCGATCGCTCGGCCGAACAACTGATCATTCAGGCACTGCGCAAGGCCTACCCGACCCACGGCTTCCTGGGCGAGGAAGGCGGCCTGATCCCCGGCAGCGGCGAAGGCGCCGACTACCTGTGGATCATCGATCCGCTGGATGGCACCACCAACTTTGTACGCGGTGTACCGCACTTCGCCGTGAGCCTGGCGTGCAAGTACCGCGGTCGCCTGGAACATGCCGTGGTCATCGACCCGGTTCGCCAGGAAGAATTCACCGCCAGCCGCGGCCGTGGCGCTGCCCTCAATGGTCGCCGCCTGCGCGTCAGCCCGCGCAAGAGCCTGGAAGGCGCCCTGCTCGGCACCGGCTTCCCGTTCCGCGATAGCCAGCTGGACAACCTCGATAACTACCTGAACATGTTCCGCAGCCTGGTTGGCCAGACCGCCGGCGTACGCCGTGCTGGCGCCGCCAGCCTGGACCTGGCCTACGTCGCGGCCGGGCGCTTTGATGCGTTCTGGGAGTTCGGCCTGTCCGAGTGGGACATGGCTGCCGGCGCCCTGCTGATTCAGGAAGCAGGCGGCCTGGTCAGTGACTTCAGCGGCGGGCACGAGTTTCTGGAGAAAGGCCAGATCGTTGCCGGCAACACCAAGTGCTTCAAAGCCGTGCTTACCGCGATCCAGCCGCACCTGTCGGCCTCGCTCAAGCGCTAAGCGTCAGCTACACCTAAAAAACCGGCGCAAGCCGGTTTTTTTACGGCCACGAAAAAGGCGCCCATCAGGCGCCTTTTTTTAGGGTTAACGCTTACTGCGTAGCCAGTACCAGCTTGCCGTCTTCGACCGGGATGCGGCTGCCCGGGTCTTTGTCCATGCGCACCTGACCAACCTTGCCGTCGAGTTCGTACTTCACGTTGTAGCCCACCAGTTTTTCACTGGTATCGGTCACCGTGTTGCAGCGCGTCTCTGTGGTGGTGTAAGTATCACCAGCCTGCATGTTGCCTTGCACCTGGTTGCCGGCGTAACCACCCCCGACTGCACCTGCAACCGTAGCGATCTTCTTGCCAGTACCGCCGCCCACCTGATTACCCAGCAAGCCGCCAACCACTGCACCAATGGCGGTGCCGGCGATGCGGTGCTGGTCCTGTACAGGCTTCTGACGTGTAACCGCTACGTCTTTGCACTCTTCACGCGGCGTACGAATGGTTTCGTTGATCGGTTCTACCGCCAGGACTTCAGCGTAATCCGGACCACCCACCAAGCTGTAAGTGGCAACAGCACCACCGGCAGTTACACCGACAGCACCCAACACCGCACCCACCAACAAAGACTTGTTCATAGCTAACTCCTGACTCTCTTTTATCGGCTTCTCGCCTTATACCCAGCCTTGGACAGGGCAAAGGCGATGCAAGTTCAGCCAAACACAAATTTGCCTGAACCTGCACAGCCGAAAAGACTCAGGGCCGCTCGTCGACTTCCTCAGCCGTGACCGGCGGAATCAAGTCGTCGACACTCAAGTTCAGCCAGATCAGCACCACGTTGGCGATATACACCGACGAGTAGGTACCGGCGAACACACCAATGAACAACGCGAAGGAGAAGCCGAACAGGTTGTCACCGGCGAACATCAACAGCGCACCAATCGCCAACAGCGTCGAGACCGAGGTGGCCAACGTACGCAGCAGGGTCTGGGTGGTCGAGATGTTGATGTTGTCGATCAGCGAGGTCTTGCGCAGCACGCGGAAGTTCTCACGCACCCGGTCGAAGACCACGATGGTGTCGTTCAGCGAGTAGCCGATGATCGCCAGCAGCGCGGCCAGCACCGTCAGGTCGAAGGTGATCTGGAACAGCGCCAAAATCCCGAGGGTGACGATGACGTCATGCACCAGCGAAACGATGGCGCCCAGCGCGAACTTCCACTGAAAGCGGAAGGCCAGGTACAGCATGATGCCGCCCAGCGCCAGGAGCATGCCGAGGCCACCCTGGTCACGCAGTTCTTCACCCACCTGCGGGCCGACGAACTCGACCTTCTTGACCACGAGCTGATCACCGCCCTTCTGCAACACGGCCGCAACCTTGTTGCCCAGCTCCGGGTCATCACCCTGCATGCGCACCACGATATCGGTGGTCGCACCAAAGCTCTGCACCACGGCATCGCCAAAGCCACCGGCGGCTAATTGCTCGCGCACCTTGCTCAGATCCGCAGGCTGGTCATAGCCCAGCTCAATCTGCGTACCGCCAGTAAAGTCGAGGCCGAAATTCAGGCCCTTGAACGCGACGGCACCAATGGCCACCAGCGTCAGGACCACGGTCATGGCGAACGCAAGGTTGCGCACGCCCATGAAGTTGATCGTACGATTCATGTCAGCCCCTTAAATCCACAACTTCTTGAAGTCACGGCCGCCGTAGATCAGGTTGACCATGGCACGCGTCACCAGAATCGCGGTGAACATTGATGTCAGGATGCCCAGTGACAATGTCACGGCAAAGCCCTTGACCGGCCCGGTGCCCATGGCGAACAGGATGCCACCGACCAGCAGCGTGGTCAGGTTGGCGTCGATAATCGCCGAGAAGGCCCTGTCGAAGCCCTCATGAATGGCGCGCTGTACCGACAGACCATTGGCAATCTCCTCACGTATACGCGAGAAGATCAGCACGTTGGCGTCCACCGCCATACCCATGGTCAGGACGATACCGGCGATACCCGGCAGGGTCAGGGTCGCACTCAGCAGCGACATCAACGCCAAGAGCATGACCATGTTCAGCGCCAGCGCCACCGTTGCCAGCACACCGAAGAAACGGTAGATGGCGATGATGAACAAGGACACGAACAGCATGCCCCACAGCGAAGCACTCACACCCTTGGTGATGTTATCGGCACCCAGGCTTGGGCCGATGGTGCGCTCTTCAGCGAAGTACATCGGCGCTGCCAGACCACCGGCACGCAGCAGCAACGCCAGCTCGCTCGACTCACCCGGACCGTTCAGGCCGGTGATGCGGAACTGACTGCCGAGCGGCGACTGAATGGTTGCCAGGCTGATAATGCGCTTTTCTTCGGTGAACACCGGCACCGCCACATCCTGCTCGACGCCATCGACTTCCTGGCGTACGTAGCGTGTGCTGGGCTTCTGCTCGATGAAGATCACCGCCATGCTGCGCCCGACGTTGTTGCGGGTGGCACGGTTCATCAGGTCACCGCCGTGACCATCCAAACGGATGTTGACCTGCGGCCGACCATTTTCGTCGAAGCTGGCCTGGGCGTCAGTGACTTGGTCACCGGTGATGATCAGCTCACGCTCCAGCTGGGCCGGCGGACGACCTTCCTCACGAAACTCGAAGGATTCAGTCGACGCACGCGAAGCATCCGGACCTGCGGCCAGACGGAACTCAAGGTTCGCCGTCTTGCCGAGGATACGCTTGGCTTCCGCGGTGTCCTGTACGCCCGGCAGCTCAACCACGATGCGGTTCGCGCCCTGGCGCTGCACCAGCGGCTCGGCGACGCCGAGTTCGTTGACACGGTTGCGCACCGTGGTGAGGTTCTGGCGGATCGAGTATTCGCGAATCTCAGCCAGCTTGGCCTGGGTCAGCGCCAGACGCAGAACCTGCTGACCACCGCGCTCGGCAGCGGTCATTTCAAAATCGGTAAAGTCTTTGCGGATCAGTTGCTGAGCTTTCTCCAGGCTGTCGGCATCGGCAAAGCCGAGCTGAATCGCGCCATTGAGCTCAGGCAGGCTGCGGTAGCGAACGCGCTCTTTGCGCAGCAGGCTCTTGACCTCGCCTTCATACACTTTGCGGCGGGCTTCGAGGGCTTTCTCCATGTCGACTTCCAGCAGGAAGTGCACACCACCGGAGAGGTCCAGACCCAGCTTCATCGGGCTGGCACCAATGCTGCGCAGCCAGTCCGGCGTGGTTTGCGCCAGATTCAGCGCGACAACGTAATCGTCGCCCAGCGCTTTGCGTACCACATCCTTAGCAGGCAACTGGTCTTCGGCATTGGTCAGGCGCAACAAGCCACCACGACCCTGCTCGGCCAGGTCCTGCCCTTTGACGGTAATCCCTGCGTCGGTCAGTGCACGGCTGGCACGCGCCAGGTCTGCCTGCTCGATCAGCTTGGCGCTGCTGGCACCGCTGATCTGGATCGCCGGATCATCCGGGTAAAGGTTGGGCGCTGAATAAATGAAACCGATCGCCAGCACAGCCAGGATCAGCAGGTATTTCCAGAGTGGGAATCTATTGAGCATGACGCCGCCCGTTATGACGCGGGGCGCCTGAAGCGCCCCGTCGAATGGTAAAAGTGTGCTGCTTAGATAGCCTTGAGCGTGCCTTTAGGCAGGGTCGCCGCGATGGCCACTTTCTGGATCTTCAGCTCAACGGTCTCGGACACTTCGATCACCACGAAGTCATCAGTCACCTTGTTGACCTTACCGGCGATACCGCCGCTGGTCACCACTTCGTCGCCCTTTTGCAGGCTGCCGAGCAGGTTCTTGTGCTCTTTGGCGCGCTTGGCCTGGGGACGCCAGATCATCAGGTAGAAGATGACCAGAAAGCCGAGCAGGAACACCCACTCAAAACCGGAACCAGCAGGACCGGCCGGGACAGCACCGTCAGCGTATGCAGCAGGGATCAAAAAGTTCATGTAGCACTCCTAATAAAAGGGGGATCAGAAAGAGGTGTCATCAGTCCAGCGGCGGCACCGGGAGGCCCCGCCGGGCATAGAAGGCGTCGACAAAGGCGGCCAATGTACCCTGTTGAATAGCCTCACGCAAACCAGCCATCAGGCGCTGATAGTGGCGTAAGTTGTGGATTGTATTGAGCATACTGCCCAGCATTTCACCGCACTTGTCGAGGTGATGCAGGTAAGCACGCGAGAAGTGTTTACAGGTGTAACAGTCGCAGGTGGCATCCAGCGGGGAGTCGTCGTGCCGGTGGAAGGCATTGCGGATCTTCAGCACACCTGTTTCCACGAACAGATGACCATTACGCGCATTGCGGGTCGGCATCACGCAGTCGAACATGTCGACACCGCGGCGTACGCCTTCGACCAGATCTTCCGGCTTGCCTACGCCCATCAGGTAACGCGGCTTGTCGGCCGGTAACTGGGCGGGCAAGTAGTCCAGCACCTTGATCATCTCGTCTTTCGGCTCACCGACCGACAGCCCGCCAATGGCATAGCCGTCGAAGCCGATCTGCTCCAACCCATCCAGAGAGACCTTGCGCAGCTCTTCGTACATGCCGCCCTGGACGATGCCGAACAACGCAGCCGTGCTGTCGCCGTGGGCGTCCTTGGAGCGCTTGGCCCAACGCAGGGACAGCTCCATGGAGCGCTTGGCCACATCGAACTCAGCCGGATAGGGCGTGCACTCATCGAAGATCATCACGATGTCCGAGCCCAGGTCGCGCTGCACCTGCATGGACTCTTCCGGCCCCATGAACACCTTGGCGCCGTCGACCGGGGAGGCGAAGTACACGCCCTCCTCCTTGATCTTGCGCATGGCGCCCAGGCTGAACACCTGGAAGCCGCCGGAGTCGGTGAGGATCGGCCCCTGCCACTGCATGAAATCGTGCAGGTCGCCGTGCTTCTTGATCACCTCGGTGCCCGGGCGCAACCACAGGTGGAAGGTGTTGCCGAGAATGATCTGCGCGCCTGTGGCCTCGATGTCACGCGGCAACATGCCCTTGACCGTGCCATAAGTGCCCACCGGCATGAAGGCTGGTGTCTCAACCACCCCACGCGGGAATGTCACACGGCCACGGCGCGCTTTGCCGTCGGTGGCCAACAACTCGAAAGACATGCGGCAGGTGCGCGTCATAGAAGATCCTCGGGGCCGCGCGGAGCGGGATTGCGGGTAATGAACATGGCATCACCGTAACTAAAGAAGCGATAACCCTCGGCCACGGCAGCTTGATAAGCCGCCATGGTTTCGGGATACCCGGCGAACGCCGACACCAGCATCAGCAAGGTCGACTCCGGCAGGTGAAAATTGGTGACCAGCGCATCGACCACATGCAACGGCCGGCCAGGGTAGATAAAGATATCGGTGTCACCACTGAATGCCCGCAACTCGCCGCTGCGCGCCGCGCTTTCCAGCGAGCGTACGCTGGTGGTGCCTACGGCAATCACTCGACCACCGCGCGCGCGGCAGGCTGCAACGGCGTCGACCACGGTTTGATCGACCTCCAGCCACTCGCTGTGCATGTGATGGTCCTCAATGCGCTCAACGCGCACCGGCTGGAACGTACCCGCACCTACATGCAGGGTCACGAACGCTGTTGCCACGCCCATCTCGGCGATGGAGGCGAGCAGCGCCTGGTCAAAATGCAGCCCGGCGGTGGGCGCGGCGACTGCACCGGCGCGATCGGCATACACCGTCTGATAACGCTCACGGTCAGCGCTGTCGTCAGCCCGGTCTATATAAGGCGGCAGCGGCATGTGACCGACACGCTCGAGCAGTGGCAGCACCTCTTCATTGAAGCGCAGCTCAAACAACCCATCATGACGCGCGACCATCTCGGCCTCGCCACCGCCATCGATGAGAATCATCGAGCCCGGCTTGGGCGACTTGCTCGCCCTTACGTGAGCAAACACGCGGTGACTGTCGAGCACCCGCTCAACCAACACCTCGACCTTACCGCCACTGGCCTTCTGACCAAACAGCCGCGCGGGAATCACCCGTGTGTTGTTGAACACCATCAGGTCGCCCGGACGCAGGTACTGCAAAATATCCGCGAACTGACGGTGGGCGAGCGAGCCGCTAGGCCCGTCCAGCACCAACAAACGACTGGCACGGCGCTCGGCCAGCGGGTAACGGGCAATAAGAGCGTCTGGCAGCTCGAAGTGAAAATCGGCAACACGCATGATGGCTATAAGGGGTCGTTCAGCAAGGGCGCACGAGCTTACCGGAAATGCTGCATGCTGACCACGCAAGAGCATTGACCAACCCCAATACCATCCCTATACTGCGCCGCCATTGTGCCCCGGTGGCGGAACCGGTAGACGCGGCGGATTCAAAATCCGTTTTCGAAAGAAGTGGGAGTTCGA